>Ga0210049_1000672_pt1 | contig 29798 bp, 23 predicted proteins | sample CryGeyCG2014_300_2_FD_183964 | JGI IMG/M metagenome (GOLD analysis project Ga0210049, IMG submission 183964) | Groundwater microbial communities from aquifer - Crystal Geyser CG06_land_8/20/14_3.00 (SPAdes) (version 2) | ecosystem: Environmental > Aquatic > Deep subsurface > Groundwater | place... | reverse complement strand
AATCTAAACGAGATTGGCATAGGGAGAATGATATGAACAAGACCATTCTATTCAGGTCCATACCAAGAATTATAATGGGCCCCGGAACAATAGCCCAGTTGCCCTCCGAGATAAAGGCACTCAAGGGCAAAAAGGCACTATTCGTAACAGACAGAGGAATCATCTCATCCGGTATTTTCGACTCGGTGACTGAACCCCTCAGGGCAGCAGGCATTCCCTTCGAGGTCTTTGACGGAGTTGAGCCGGATCCCAGATACGAAATAGTCGAGGATTGCATTTCGCTCCTTAAGAAGGCCGGTGCCGACATAATAGTCGGACTTGGCGGAGGCAGCCCAATAGATATAGCAAAGAGCACATCGGTTTTGGCGACAAATCAGGCCCCTATCTCCTTGTATTTTGGAGTGGATCTGATTCCTAATCGCGGACTACCTACCATAATGATACCTACTACGGCAGGCACGGGCAGTGAGGTCACACCCATCGCAATCCTTTCAGATGAAGGAGAAAAATTGAAAAAGGGCATAGTGAGCCCTTATCTTTTTCCGGCATCGGCAATCCTGGACCCGGTACTCACCCTTGGGCTTCCGCCGGGGATTACCGCCGCCACGGGAATGGACGCCTTGATACACGCCATTGAAGCCTATACCTCCGTGAATGCTTCAGGCATCACTGATATGTTTGCCCGGAGGGCGATGAGGCTTCTTTACTGCAATCTGAGGACCGCCTTTGCAAACGGAAAGAACCTTGAGGCAAGGGAGGCTATGATGGAGGGCAGCTTGCTGGCTGGCATCGCCTTTGCCAATGCCGGTGTTACCGCAGTGCACGCCTTTGCTTATCCTATCGGAGCCGAATTTCACATTCCGCACGGAGTGGCTAATACTCTTATGCTGCCACATGTTATGCGTTTCAATTTAATAGGAAATGTCGAAAAGTTCGGAGACATTGCAAATATCTTCGGAATTCCCTCACCCGAAAGCGATCATCTTGGACGCGCGGAACTGGCTGTGACGGCAATCGAAAGGCTGGCGCAGGACCTGAAGGTTCCCACGCACCTGGCGCAATTCGGGGTTAAGGACTCCGACCTGAAGGCATTGGCCGAGGGAGTGATGAAGGTGACAAGGCTTCTTGCCAATAATCCGAGGATGATGACGTTGGAAGACGCTGTAGATATTTACCGTGAGGCCCTCTAGCCTTTTTAACAGCCATGCCCTGTTGGGGCACAACGAAGCATGAAAATAAGGAAAAGCAGATGAAAGGTTATTTCAACAGAATACTTAGAATTGATCTGGCGGACCGCTCCTCCAGGGCGGAAGAACTGGATGACGATGTGCTTGAAAAATATCTGGGGGGAAAGGGCCTTGCAACCCATATTCTCCTGAGGGAAAACCCGGCGGGAGTTGATCCGCTTTCACCGGAAAACCTCCTGATATTTGCCCTTGGGCCCGTATCGGGAACCGCTGTCTGGGGATCTTGCAGACACGGAGTTTACACAAAATCCCCTCAGACAGGGCTCTATTCAGAGGCATATTCCGGCGGCACTACTGCCGAATACATGTCGAGGACAGGCTTTGACGCCTTTGTAATAAAGGGAAAATCAAAGAGGCCTGTCTGGCTCGAAATTGCCGATACAGGCGCCCTCTTCCACGACGCAGGAGACCTGTGGGGGACGGATTGTTTTGAAGCAGAGGACCTGATAAGGGAAAGAATCAGGAGCAGCAGACCGGATGTAAAAAATTGCGGGGTAATTGTAATAGGTCCAGCCGGAGAAAACCAGGTAAGCTTCGCAGTTATTGAGAATGACTACTGGCGAAGCGCCGGCAGAACCGGAGTGGGAGCTGTCATGGGCTCAAAGGCCCTAAAAGGAATCGCTTTTCTGGGAAATGCTAAAAAAGAAGTAGCCTCTCCGGAAGCCCTGAAGGACTACATTAAGAGATTTGCAACCAATGCCAGGGATGACAAGGGGGTAAACGCTTACAAGAGCCTGGGAACCCCGATGATGGTTGACATCATGAGCAATGTGGGGAGCTTTCCCACACGATACTGGCACAAGGGGCAAGCGGAGCACAGGGAGTCCATCAACGCGGCCGCCCTCCATAGCAGGCTTGAGGTTGAACCCCACGCATGTCTAAGGTGTTTCATTGCCTGCGGCCGCATGAGCAAGGTTAAGGAAGGGCCTCACGCGGGCCTTAAGCTCGAAGGCCCCGAATATGAGACCATCTACGCCTTTGGAGGCCTCTGCGAGGTAAAAACGATAGAAGAGGTCGCATATCTAAATGACCTGTGCGATCGTCTCGGGATGGATACCATCAGCGCCGGAAACCTCGCTGCCTTTACCATAGAGGCTTCATCCCTCGGGAAGCTGGACTATCAAATAGCTTACGGCGAAACCGAGCGGATCGCCGAACTTTTAAATGAAATGGCTTACAAGAAAGGTATAGGCGCCACGCTGGCCCAAGGGATTAGAGAGGCGGCAAAGCAATGGGATATGGAGGATGTGGCCATACACGTCAAGGGGCTGGAACCGGCAGGTTACGACCCAAGGGTCTTGAAAGGTATGGGGCTTGCCTACGGAAGTTCACCCAGAGGGGCTTGCCACCTGAGAGCCACATTTTATAAGCCTGAACTGGCCGGAATGATCCCCCCGGATCAAATAGAAGGAAAGGCTGCGATGTTCGCCGAGTGGGAAGACAGGCTTATCATATTTGACACTCTTGTGCTGTGCAGATTCTACCGCGATCTATACCAGTGGGAGGCCCTCTCCGAAATGATAAAGGCTGTCACAGGTCTTGACCTGGACAAGAACTCAATGAGAAAGATTGCCGGACGGATATCCGACGAGACAAGGCTTTTTAACATCCGGGAAGGCCTTTTGCCGTCTGATGACAGACTTCCGGTTAGATTCCATCGGGAATCCCTGCCGGAGACAGGCAAGACCATCACACCCGAGGACATGGAGAGCCTCCTCAAGGACTATTACAAAGCAAGGGGCTGGGACGCCGAAGGAAGGCCGCAGAATAGCTAAGCGCTGATCATCCTGACGGGTGGAAGATACTATATACCCTCTCCACGGGATTCCTTAAGCTATTGAAGCGTGATAGCCTTTTCCGGACACATCTCTGGCAGCAGAAGCAAGTGATACATGTGTCGGCATCCACAGTAGGCAGATCATTTACCATGGAAAGGGCCGACACCGGGCACTGCTCTATACAGGTTCCGCAAGCGGTACACTTTTCCGGGTCGGCCTTAGGCCGAAGAATGGTGCGGCTGTGGATGAATTGACTGATAAACTCATTATCGGCCATGGCCTCTCCGCCCAGGGGAGGAACCTTGAAGTCAGGGATACGCTTTAATTCGCCAAGGATTTCGATTGCCGCTTTATCGAAATCCCCCAGCCCAAGCTCTCTGGCCCTTTGCAGAAACATTAACCTGGCCGGATCCAGACCCATCATGCGTGCGATAGTTGCATCAAGGGCCACGGCATTATCCGAGGCCAGGATGAGCCCGATGTCCCTGAGATCAGGGGATGCAGGGCCATTACCTTCCATACCGACCACCGCGTCCACAATAAAAAGGTCGGGCGGCCTGAGCCTGAATACATCAACTATGACCTCGTGGAACCGCATCGGGCCGCCTGCCAGACGATGCAGCATCGCCTTCTGCGCGCCTGGAAGGATGCCGTAGCTGTTTTTTATGGCGCCGGTCATCACTGTCAATCCGTGTGTCTTGAACTTGGGAAGCGAAATCACGATATCCGCATCGAGCACCTCGCGGGATACCCCAACGCGCTCCCTGTATTCGGCATTGAAATCAACCTGAACCGCGTCGTTACCGATATTTTTATAGTAGCCTTTTGCGGCGTCACGAAGTCCCGTCATCTCAAAGCTCATTTCGTTTGCCCCGTAGCTGAAGACTCCCGGATTGTCTCCCACTACAATGGCTGCCGGCCCCATCTCCTCCAGTTTTTCGACAACCGCCCTCAGCACGGCCGGATTCGTGGCGATCCCTTCCTGGGGAGCGGATGCCCTTAGAACATTGGGTTTTACCATCACCTTTTTTCCACGCACATCTATGGGAAACAGCTCAAAGGCCCTGCCAACTGCTTTACGGCAAAGATCATAGGAGGTCGGCTCTATCATTACTTTGAACATTTTTATCTCCTTGCCTGAAAATGGACTGATGCCGATTCATAATTCCGCTTATGTGAAAATAGACAGTCATAGCGGCGTAGGCCGCTATCCAGTCCCTGTTCCGGCCTACGCCGGAATGACGTGCACCATAGCCATGCTTCGTTGTGCCCGTCCATAGGCTGTACACGTCCAGGGGTTGTGCCTGTCCCTGACACGGGGGTTAGAACACAAGCCATTAAACCTTCAATCCGAACAAGATACAAGCTGCCTTTTTTTCTCACCCGCCCAGGTAGGCCTTCTTTACTTCCTCGTTTCTGAGCAAGTCCGGTGAGTTTCCTTCGAGCACGATCCGGCCGTTTTCTATAACATATCCGCGTCCCGCGAAATTAAGGGCCAGACGCGCGTTCTGTTCCACCAGCAATATGGTGGTTTCTTCTCTATTGATCTCCTTTAAGGCCTCAAACATGGAAAGCATCAAGATCGGGGCAAGCCCCATGGAAGGCTCATCCAGGAGCATCATCCGGCGGCCGCTCACAAAGGCCCTCCCCACGGCCAGCATCTGCTGCTCGCCTCCGCTCAAGGTCCCCGACATCTGTTTTCCGCGTTCCCTTAATCTCGGAAATATGGAGAACACTTTTTCCATGTCGTCTTGAACGGCGGCGCGGTCCTTTCTGGCGAAGGCGGCAAGCTTCAGGTTTTCAATAACGGTCAAATTGCCGAAAAGGCGGCGGCCCTCCGGCACGTGTGAAATCCCCAGTTCACTGACCACACGATCGGGCGGATAAGCGTTCAGATCATGCCCATCAAAGACCATGATCGAATTGGCCTCTACCGGCACAAGGCGCGATATCGCCTTTAACGTAGTGCTCTTGCCTGCCCCGTTGGCTCCTATGATACAGACGATTTCCCCTTTCTCTATGCCGAAGTCAAGTCCGTGCAAGGCCTTAATGTTGCCATAGGATACCTTGAGATTCTCCACGACCATCTGCATCAGGTGATATCCTCTCTTCCGAGGTAGGCTTCTATTACCTTCGGGTTGTTCTTGATATCATAAGGCGTTCCCTCGGCGATGACTTCTCCGAATACAAGCGTCTGAATACGTCCGCACAGCTCCATGACGAATTTGAGACGGTGTTCGATAAGAAGGATGGCGACCTTGAACTGCTCGTGGAGCCTGCGGACAATGCCGATCATCTGGATCATTTCCTCCGTTGTCATACCGGCAGTGGGCTCGTCCAGCAGAAGGACCTTGGGACGGATCGCCATTGCTCGCGCCATCTCCACTCTCCTCTGGGCTCCATAGGGAAGGTTGGTCACGATCTGATCGGCGTAATGGGCCACATCAAATATCTCAAGCAGCCGCAAGGCGTTTTCTTCTATGCGGATTTCTTCCCTGGAGAGCTTGCGAGATCCCAGGAAAGCGCTCATAAGACCATAGCTGATCTGCGAATAATGGGCGAGTTTGACGTGCTCAAGAACGGTCATGTGACGCCACAGGAGCATGTTCTGGAAGGTGCGCCCTAGTCCAAGGGCTGCTATCCGGTGGGGCCTGAGCCCGATCAGGCTTCGCCCATTTAGCGACACTCTTCCCTCTGACGGAACGTGTATCCCGGTGATGAGATTAAATACCGTAGTCTTTCCCGCTCCGTTCGGGCCAATCAGACCCCTGATTTCGCCCGGATCAATGGCAAGTGAATAGGAATCCACGGCGCGCAGCCCACCGAAGTAGTGTGTCATGTTTGAAACTTCGAGTAAGGCCATTATCAGTCTTCTTTAGCCTCCGCTTTTCCTGACCCTGGGGCCGAGGGTTCTTTTGACATTTAATTCCCTGAAGGCGATAAGTCCTGTCGGTCTAAAGATCATCACCAGAATAAGCAATAGCGGAATTATGATCCACTTAAACAGCTCCAGAGGGCGGAGCGCCTCGCTCAGCATCTGAATGCTGAGGGCCCCCACGACCGACCCCACCACCGAATTTAGCCCTCCAAAGTAAACCATGGCCAGAATTTCAGCCAGTGACTGGATTCCGAAACTGCTCGGGTTTACATAGCGCAGCTCGTGGGCATAGAGGCCGCCTGCGACACCGGCCCAGAAGGCGCCGAACATAAAGGCCGTCATCTTTGTTCTCCTGGTATTGACCGTCATGGCCTCAGCAGCCGTCTCATTGTCTCGCACGGCATTTAAAGCCTTACCCATGGTTGAATTGACGAAATTATTAATCACCACTATGCACACGGCCATGCCTATGAAAACCGCAGGAAGGGTAGCCCAGTGAGGCTGACCTCCCATCCCTCGCGGACCGCCCAGGACTTCAAGATTTTCAAAGACGCTTTTGACGATGAACATGAAGGCCAGAGAGATGATGGCAAGGTAGTCGCCGCGGGTTCTAAAGGAAGGTATCGCAACAACCAGGGCGCCTAATGATGCAGCCACTCCGCCCAGAAGCAGCCCCAGCGGGAACATATAAGGCCCAAGGAACTCCGGCAGGATCGGCGCTCCGAAGAGCCGGTCCTGCCGGAAGAGGACCAGTGAAAAAGTGGAGCTGGCATAGGCCCCGAGAGCCATGAAACCAGGATGAGAGCAGGAAAACTCACCCATATAGCCGTTTATGACATTGATGCTCAGGGTGAGCATGACCGCGATCATTGTCAGTTTTGAAATCTGCAGGCGATAGTCGCTCATATCTGTCCACAAGTGCAGCACCAGATACAGCACCCCCAGATGCAGTATGGCTGACAGCCAGAGGGGAAGAGCTTCCATTGCCGCTGCCATGCGATTTGCCCAGGGCGCGGTCAGTCCCGCCGCAAAGAAGATGGGCAGAGCGTAGATCAGAAATACATACAATATTGCAGCCGGAAACATGGATGGCTGCTTCAGCACCACGGTTAAACCTAACAATGCTGGCACCTTGGGAAGGTAAAGAGCGTATGCGAGTCCTGCCCCGAAAGCGGATTCCGTAACCACCGCCACCAGCATCCCGATAAGCCAGCCTATCACGGGCACGGAGCCGTAGATCTCTTTCAGGCGCTCGGTCATATCGAACACGCTCCTCACAGCCTCAACTGGGTTGTGTAGGGCTGCCCGAAGAACCCGTACGGCCTGAAGGTAAGGATCAGCAGGATTATGGTATATGCGATCAGATCGCGGAGGGTGGACGGGAAGATCATGGCCGTGAATATCTCTATGAAGCCGAGCAGAAATCCTGCCAGTGCGGCCCCCAAAATGGATCCCCGCCCGCCCAGGATGGCTGCCACAAACGATTTCCATCCAAGCAGTACACCCATATACGGGTCCAGGACAGGATAGGCCATGCCGTAAAGGATTCCGGCTGCGGCGGCAAGCGCGGAGCCTATGGCAAACGTCATGGGCGCGATCATATTGAGCGACACGCCCATCAAGGGAACTACCTGGTAATCGTATGACATGGCGCGCATGGCCATGCCCCAGCGGCTCTTCCGGATGAAGGCATGGAGCAGCAGCATGAGAAACAGGGAGACACCCACTATAAGGATTTTTTTATTGGTAAAGTAAACTCCCCCGATGTTATAAGTTACGGTTTCGATCAGGGAGGGAAAGCTGAAACGCCTGGCCCCCAGCACGGCAAGGTTTCCTGTCTCAAGGATGATGCCGATCATAAGTCCGGTGATTGCGGCCGATGCCCTTGGGGCGTCCCTTAGAGGCCGATAACCCACCCGTTCCACGATGATTCCCAGAAGAGAGGTAAGCATCATGGATATGAGGATGGTAAGGATGAGCAGCAGCCAGCCCGGCACTGATATACCGACCGAGGCGGTAAGAAACAGCAGGACGGTAGCCGCACCAAAGCCTATATAGGCCCCTGTCATGAAGATATCGCCGTGGGTGAAGTTAAACAGCATCAGGATGCTGTAAACCATCGAGTAACCCAGCGCGATCAGGGCATAGAAGCTGCCCCATTGCATAGCGTTGATAAAGTTTTGAAGTACAAATTCCATAGTTACGATCCAGGGCCGCGCAAAAATCAGGAGCGGATAGACCTTTCCGCTCCCTCAGTCAGCAGCCGTTTCGCACTATCCTGTCTCAGGGACAGACCTGCTTGTAGAATTCAAATTCGCCTTTATCGCTTATGCGCACGATCACTGCGCACTTGATCGGATCTCCCTCTTCCGTGAAGCTCATCTTGCCGGTTATGCCTTCGAAGTCCTTAGTCTTTGCCAACTGATCTCGAACCGCCTGACGGTCCTTTGCAATATCTCCGGTAAGCGACCCAGCATTCTGGATAGCCTTCTGGGCAAGCCGCAAGGCATCCCACGTGAGCGCCCCTACGTCATCCGGCACGTAGCCGTATTTCTGTTTATAACTGTCTATGAACTCCTTGGTCTGCCCCTTGGCCCCTGCGGCCGCATAGTGTGTGCTGAAGTAGAGTCCGGAGCAGGCCGGACCGCATAGTTTTACCGTCTCTGCCGATCCCCAGCTATCGCTACCCAGGATAGGGGCGGTGAATCCAAGCTCACGGGCCTGCTTAACAATGAGCGCCACCTCATTGTAGTATTGCGGGGTAAACAGGAACTCGGCTCCTGAGCCCTTGATCTTGGTCAACTGAGAGCTAAAATCGGCATCCTTGGTAGTGAAGCTTTCATAGGCCACCACCGAGCCGGGGCCATTGATTCCTTCCCACGCCTTCTTGAAGTATTCAGCCAGACACTTGGGGTAGTCGCTTGCCACGTCATAAAGCACCGCTGCCTTCTTGAACCCGAGTTCCTCCTTGACAAAGTTTGCCACCACCGGCCCCTGGAACGGGTCAAGGAAGCATCCTCGAAATACAAATGGACGGTTTCTGGTGGTGTCGGGATTGGTTGACCAGGGGCTTATCATCGGCGTCTTATAATCGTTTGCAACTCCGCCCGCAGCGATCGCCTGTTTGGATGACTGGGGCCCGATAATGATAAGCACGCCGTCTTCGCTTATCATCTTGGTATTGGCCTTGACAGCGGACTCGGCCTTGGATTCATTATCTTCTATGACAAGCTCAACCTTGTATTTCTTGTCTCCGACCTGAAGCCCTCCGGCCTTTTCGATTTCCTCAAGCCACATCTGTGCCGCGTACTTGGTGCCCTCGCCCACCTTGGGGATGTCGCCTGTAATGGGAGCGTTAATGCCTATCTTGATCCTGGCTTCGCGCTCTTTGCCGCACGACATAAAGGAAAATGCCATAAAAAACATGAAAAAAACAACCAGGACTGCCCTTGATTTATGCATAACTCCCCCTCCTCTTTCTACACAACAAATAAATTTTTTCAGTTATTCCCAGGAAAAGTGAGAAACAAGTTCAATGCGTGAAGGGTCTTGATAGCACGCGGTAAATGCCAGTTCAAGAAGAGTTTTTGCCGTGCATAGGGGCAATGTCACAGGCCCTTGTGACAGCCTCCCAGGCTGGGCAAGAAACAATGGAGCCATTGTGTTTACCCTAGGATTAAAGCGTAATCAAAAATTATCAGGCAAGCTATTTTGTAACGAATTTTCCAGCGCTGTAAACGTTTTTCTTGTTGGGGAAAAACATTTTCTTACCCAATTCGTTACCCAATTCAATCGGCATTACCCAATTGCCACTCGGCGGTTTTTTGCCACCGGGCGTTCTGGCCATTTTCAACCCTTGATTCTCATCATTCGATCTAACAGCAAGTTCTCATTGACAAACGACCATTTTCGTAATACATTGTCTTCCAGGAGGACTTATTATGACAACACTGACCATTCGATTGCCTGAAGCACTTAAGGTGGCTCTTGAGGAGATCAGTCGCGAGGAGAATCGCGCTGCCAGCGACATCGTGCGCGACTCCTTACGCAGATATATCGCGGTTGAACGCTTCCGTTCTATTCGTAGGAAAATACTTGCCTTCGCCGAGGTCCAGGGATTGCTGACAGATGAAGACGTGTTCAAGGCTCTTTCATGATCGTAGTTATTGACGCAAACGTCGCCATCGCAGCGGTAGCAGCCCGTGGTTTGTGCGAAGCCGTGATGGAGCTTTGCCTTGAACACCATGAAATCGTATTATGTGAAGGGATTTTGACCGAAATCGAGGAGAAGCTGCGCGATAAGATCGGAGTACCTTCTCCGATAATGGCCGAATATCTTCAGATTCTTCGCAACAACTCAAGCGCCCTTGAACCTGAAGCAGTAAATCCGGACGCATGCAGGGATCCCAAAGACCTGATGATTCTGGGACTCGTAAAGCCGGGGCACGTCCGGGCCATAATAACGGGAGACAAAGACCTCCTTGTCTTAAAGGAATATGCCGGAGCGAAGATTCTATCGCCCCGTGCGTTCTGGGAGATGGAGAAAGAAAGTTGATATTCTCCCTTTCAGCACTTCCCTCTTCAACACCGTGTCCCACGACGTTTGGAAACACAACCATTCTATTTTCGCCTCCCGCAGTTGAAGTGTCACCATCTTGCGGCAGGCTGAATACCAGACGTTTATATGAAAATACCCCTTCCCTTTAGTCCTCCCCTTTGACGGGGGAGGGAGGGGTGGGGGTGATTTTCATCTTTCGTTGTGCCCCATCTGGGCATGGCTGTTAGACAGGATGCCCTTTCATGATCGGCTTCCGCAGCATGACCAGGTCGTCGTCCAACCCGTGGCGAAAAATATCGAGTTTGGATGAAGCAGCTTGGATGTTTTCGGCGTGGACCGGTTTGATCCGGAAAGGGAAGAAACTCGGGCTGTCAAATAGGTCTCGGAGCGGAGCCGAACCGTTGGGGCGGGTGTGGAGAGACGTTTCGACCAGCCAGGCGATCAGTCGGGAATCATCAACGGCCAGCGGTGTCCCGGCGGAGTAGATACCCTTCGACCCGGTCTCCTGCAGTACGCCCCAGTCCAGGTACGAACGTAGCACGCGGCGGGCTGCTCGGGAAACAGTTTCCCGCTCGCCGTATTGCTCGCGGACCCGACGCTGGACATGAGCCGCAGCAGCGGAACCCTGAAGTCTCAGCAGACGGCCGGTCTGAGTGGCTACCCCCGACCAGAACGGGTAGACGGCCATGACCATCCCCCAGTAAATGGCCAGATGATCGGGTCGAGGAACATGTTTGAGTAGTTCCAATCCTTCGACGCGCAACGACTCGAGTTCGCTCGGAACAGTCAGCCATGTCTTCAGTAGAATCGTGATGATCTTCTCACGATTGCCACGCTCGGCCTGGCCGCCTACGGACACTTTGTCCTTCAGCAAATCCTGCAAGGCTTCGTTGACCGCAGCCTTGTCATTCCCTGCCAGGACCAGGTTGGCCGTCTGCTCAAGCCATTCCAGACGCACCCGCTGACTGAATCCGATCTGGTCGGTCCGTCTGGTCATTCGCCCCTCCTCTCGATCTGAACAAGAGGGACGATGAGTTCCTCGACCGAAATGCCGCCATGGCTTACGGTTCGCCGTTTTTCTTGGACAAACGCCTGCCGAGCAGGAGCCAGGAGAGCGAGGTAATCCTCCGGAAGGCCAACTGGGCACCATTCCAGCGCGGACGGAAAGCATTCTTTCACCTTGCTGCGAAGTGCTGCGTCGGGATAGACGCGGACCCGTTCACCGCGTAGGTCTGCCACAGCCCCTTCGGATGGACGACCGCAACCTTCCGCCTCGAGGTTGCCATGATCAGAAGTCAGATAAACACGGAAGCCCCGATCCAAGAGCAGATCGAGGAGTGTGTTCAGATAAGGCTGCTTGGCCCACTGGCACACCTGGTTGTGCATCCCGGCGGTGCCCATTTCCATCCCGTGCATGATCTTGTCGACCTTGTCCACGACCAGCCCGGCGACCCTTGCCCTGGGATGAGAAAGCGCTTCGGAAACGGTTTCCAGATTACCGTCGCCCAACCCCTTGATGTAGACGACCTCGTTTGGCATAAGGCCCTGATCCGCCCAGAACTGGGCCCAGAGAGCGGGCTCCTTGTCCGTGGTCTGGATGCTGTTCGGGAAAAAGATGGGAGCCTTGCCTGCGAAGGTTGCCTGGCGCGAGACGGAGGTAAGCGAAGGAATCCAAGCAAAGACCGCCTGCTCCCGGAATCGCAGCCCGGGCTGTTTTGAGGCAAGTGCTTCCCGGACCACCATTGACAAGCCCGCCGTAGCGCTTGAAGAGCCAGGCTGCGAAACCGGCATCCACCTGTGCCTGCAAGTTCTTGATGCGTTCGCCCGTCGCTTCGGGAATCGCTTCGGCCTGATCGTTTGCCAGCAGGATTGTCTCCGCCCATCCGCGGGCAAAGTGGAACCAGTCCGTGTGCTTTGCGTCCTCGGCCGGAATGGATGCCTCCAGGCTGTCGATCAGCTTGCCCAGACGACGAGACCTGTCTTCGATGGGAACGGTTCGAACGCCGATGCCTACCCAGGTTCTGGACAAGGTATCCGCATGCTCGTGTGGGACTGAGTGCAGCACCCCCTCCACGAACAGGTTGTCGATGTAGACCTGGATGTCATGGTGGTCGAAGGGAAGTATGGGAATTAAGTGCGTAGTGCGTGGTACGTGGTGCGATTTGTACTCGTTGATTTGAAGGGCAGGTCCGCGCACCTCGCACTTCGCACTTAGCACTTCGGCCGCAAAGCGGTCGAGAAAGATCGGCCAGCGCTCCTGGAGGAATGCGAAGAAGGCTTCTCTGTCCGCCACCAGCGTCTCAAGTGGCCAGTCGTCGAAGACGTTGCTCTGGCGCAGGAGCTGGATGAACCGCTCGTCGAGGTCAGTTGGGATTCGCTGTCCGCGGTAGTGACGGCGCAGCAGCACCCGCAGGAGGTCGGATGGCTGTTTGACCAGCTCGGGCGCAATTTCAAAGACATGCCGGAGGACGAACTCCTTGGTGGCGTTGTCTCCCAACTGGCCAGGTGCATGTCGGACCGAAGCCTCATACAAGGCATCGAGATCTCCTCGATCCAGGGCAGCCACAACCGGGTAACTGAGGTTCGGGAAGATGTCGCCGAGATTGAAGGAAAGTCTGCGGCCGGCCTGGAGGAGATCATAGGGCAACCCACTGAGGTCGCTTGCCTGGGAACGTAATACCACAACGAGGTCCGTGTGCTCGCCGCGGTCCCAGCGGGAGCGGAACTTCGATTCATAGGCGTAGCGGAACGCGATATGGTCTTCAAACGGGATCAGCTCGAATCCACGCTCGCGGACGCCTTCGAGAATGCCTTCTTCGAGGAGGAGTCCGTCCGGATCGGCCACCAGGGTGAGTCGGGCAACCTTAGGAGTGAACTCCCGCAGAATGTGGCTTCGCCACGATTCTGCGGAGTGCGATGTGCGTGGTGCGGAGTGCGTCATGAACCGGGCTCCCGGTCCAAAGATTTCCTCAAGGCACCGATAAGATTGCTGATATCACGGCAGAGTGAATATGCAGTCTCAAAATCTGCTTTACCTACATATTCTAGACTGCGTGCGAGATAGACCTGACTGCGAACCTCCGCTACTGACCCTCTCGCCACCGACAGGAATTGGCGGAATTCCGATCTGCTGTATCGTTCAAATCCCTCGGCAATATTCGACATTACTGAGACGGCAGCCCGCTGGATTTGATCTCGCAGTCCGAAGTCTCTGCAAAATGGATCCTGACCAGTCAGCCGGTAGACATGAACTGCCAATTCATGTGCCTTCTGCCAAACAATCAGATATTCGAACTTTTCCACTTTCGCACTACGCACGACGCACCTCGCACTACGCACGGCGCACCTCGCACTCCGAGCTTACGACGCGAATGACAATGAGCGTCGTAAGCTCGGGCAAGGCATGGGCCTTCTGATCGAGCTGCTCCTGGAAACTCCGCTCTTCCTGCGAGAGGAGGTTCAGGCGATAGTTCCGGACCTGGGTCAGACCGATCCGCTCTATGATTTTACGGCGCGCGGCAAAGGCGTAGTCTGCCTTCTCGCGCTCACGTGCGATGCGCCCCCCGGTGCTCTTGCACGAGTGCCTCGTAGATGGGCTTTCCGTGTTCCTCCGCGGCGTTCTGCAACTTAGTGAAGGCTGCGTGTGAGACCTCTGTGTCAAGGACGGACCGGACCTGAGTGCTTGCCGCGAGAAGCTGATCCCACACGTGTCTGGCCGTCGGCATATAGACCATGCCGTTGTCGGCCAAAAAGAGCGGCATCATCCTTCGACGATTCCACTCCATGGCGGCAATGGCAATTCGCCACAGGGACCAGATGCCTTGGACTTCCTTGGAGAGACCTGGGATCGACACGATGGAGACCGGCTGGCCCGGTGCAAAACGGGGGAGCCGCATGGCCAGTCCGCGAATCCGAGGCTCTTCAAGCCCCAAGTGCGTCGCTACAGAGTGCGGGGTGCGTGAAGCAACCGACTTGTTCCAATCCATCAGGCCAACGCAACCGCCAGATATTGTGAATTCCTTCTCGGCCAACGATTTCAGCGCCCGGAGCATTCCTGTTCGCACCGCGCACCGCGCACCCCGCACTTCGAAGGTATGACGTAGTCATAGCTTCGACCCAATGTGGCAAGGGGTGAGTCAGCAGCCGCTGGGCTTCGCCGGGTTCCAGGTCCTCGGTCGCCCCGAGCACGGATGCGGTCGTGCGCGCCTCGCGAGCCTGCTCCTGCAGGCGGGCTACCACGCTCTCGACGGAGTCCTCCACCTTTCCGGGGTTGAGGATCGCCTCGACATACATCTCGTCGAACATGTTACCCGCTTGGGCCGAGTCGAGGACGTCGCCGGTCTTGTCGATGCCGAACTCCTCGAAGATGACGGCGAGCTTCTGCTCCAGGACCTCACGGACCCGATGCTCGACCGAGTCCTCGAAGACGAAGTTGACAGCGCGCACCACATGGGCCTGACCGATACGATCCACCCGGCCGATCCGCTGTTCGAGACGCATCGGATTCCAGGGGATATCGTAGTTGATCACCACGTGGCAGAACTGGAGGTTCAAGCCCTCCCCGCCGGCGTCGGTGGAGATTAGGATACGGACATCCTTGGCGAAGGCCTCCTGGACTCGCTTGCGCTCTTCCATGTCCATGGAGCCGTTCAAGCAGACGACCGAGAACCCGCGCTCAGTCAGGAACCGACGCAACATCTCTTGGGTGGGAACGAACTCGGTGAACACCAGCGCCTTCAACTCCGGGTCGTTCTCCTCGGACTGGAGGCGGTAGAGCCAGTCGAGCAGCGCCTCGGCCTTGGCATCCGGTCCGATCTGCTCGCAGCGAGCCGCGGCTTCCAGCAACAGCTTGACCTCGGCGCGCTCGTTCTTGAGCGCCTTGAGGCGGGTGCGTAGCAACACGTCGATCTGCTCCTGGCCGTCCAGGTCCGCCCATTCCTCTTCGGAGGTGAGTGGGAACAGGGTCAGTTGTTCCTGGGGTGCGGCGAGCGCCTCGAGCCGCCTTTCAAGTGTAGTGCGAATGGCACTCGTGCTGGAGACCACCAGACGCTGCATCAGGATCATCAGGAAGCCGATGTAGCTGCGCTTCTCCCGTATGGCCTGGTTGTAGCCATCGCGCACATATTCGGTGACCGCCTCGTAGAGGTGCTGCTGATTGCGGTGCCGCTCCTCCCAGGAAACCGGGCCAAGCTGCGTGCGCCGTGGTTTGAACAGGGGCTTCCCATCGGCATCGATGGCGCGGCGCTTCTCGGTGCGGATGACATGCGGCTGGACCCGCTCGCGGGTGACGCTGCTGATGTCCGGGAACTCCTGGGCGTCGATCAGGGAAACCAACCGATGAAAGGCGTCGGTCTTGCCCTGGTGCGGAGTGGCCGAAAGCATCAGAAAATAGGGTGCGGCCTCGGAGAGTCCCTGCCCCAGCTTGAAGCGGGCCACCTGGTCGGTGCTGCCGCCGAGACGGTGCGCTTCGTCCACGATGACCAGGTCCCAGCCAGCGGAGATCAAGTCCTCGAATCGTTCGCGGGCCGCCGCGCCGCCACGACCTTCCGCGGGTTTGACAGAGTCCATCGAAACAACAACTTGATCGAACAGGCAGAATGGGTTTGGTGCACCGGAGTGCGTTGTGCTTAGTGCGGTGTGCGTTGCTGGCCCTATCGCACCGCGCACTTCGCACTTCGCACTGGAAATTCGCCGCAATGTTGCCATGTCTTCGGATAGGATCAGGTGAAACGATTCACTGAAATGCTGGCGCATTTCCGCCACCCACTGGCTCACCAGCCCCTTCGGGGCGATGACCAGCGTTCGCTTGACCAGCCCGCGAAGCTTGAGCTCCCGCATGATGAGCCCGGCCTCGATGGTCTTGCCCAAGCCGACCTCGTCCGCCAGAAGATAGCGCACCCGGTCGTTGGCGATGGCGCGGGATAGAGCCCGAATCTGGTGCGGCAGCGGGATGACGGAGGACTCGATGGGAGCGAGCAGGACGTCCTGAGTCAGGGCGTCGGCCACCCGCGCGGCGGCAGCGATATAAGCGATATTGTCGGGCGAGCCGGTGCCTGCACTCTCCAGGGACTTGAGCCTGGAAGCCGGGATGCGGACCACGGAGTCGCGGCCGGGCAGCCAGACGCGGCAGGTCGTCTCACCCCAGAGCGTCTGGGCTTCGATGACCTGACAAAGCTCCCCGTGGTCCGGGCTGTAGTACCAGCTATTTGCATCAATCCGCATTTCGACCAAATCCTCTATGCACCGGGCTCCTCTTTGGTTTGTTTTCTTGGTTTCATTCTCTGTTTACTCATTGTTTCGATAAGACCTGCCGCCTTCATTACACACTCCAGACTAATGGGCGGGACATCCACCTCTTTTCCAACATAGCCGGAAAGGTATTGCTCGGATGGATTGTCAATATTAGATCGCGAGCAAACCAAGTACGCTACTGATTCCGCCTCAAATTCCCGCGTGCCGTGGTTTAATCCACGACGGTCCGGCCAGCATTTATCATTCGGAGTCCCCAAGTGGCCACAGTAGAGATGTGCCAGTTCATGTACGATAGTGACGTACTGGGCTTCACGGCTTAGCTTTCCGTTAATAAGCAGGTCATAGCGAACTGGAATGTCGGTAAATATGGGGTTCCGGTATTTATCAACACCCATTTGAAACTTCTGAGACACCCTAACATCTTTAGCAATGCGGCGAATCGACCCAGCGGACTGTGATCCTTCATGCGATTTCGTAATCCGAAGACCATCACGCTTGGCGTTTTCGATCACCCTCTCGAGCCCATCTCCAACATAACCTTTTCTGACTTCAAACGGTTTGTCCACTTCAGGCGGAAGAAATTTAACATTTTCTGTAGGATCCGTATCGCTCACATCAAAGACAAACATTACTGGACCCATGGGTTGCAAGATAACCAATGGCCGAGCGCCAGCCCTTATACGTCGTCCAAAGTCACGCAGCCAGCGATGTGGCGGGGCCACATACTTGGCTCCTGCCATCTGCACATGCACTAACATGGCGTTGAAGGGAGAATAGAACCGGAAACGAGCGACAAATTGCATCAGCTCATTGTATGATTTACGCGTCTTGTACTGACAGGTTAGCGTAAAGAGTTCATCAAGTGCGCGTTTCGCTGAGTTCTGCTCCCATATCACCGCCGGAGTTGTCTCAGTTTCTGCACTTAGCTCGTCACCGAAAAGAGATGCTTGATCGCCTCCAGCCATAGTCATGCGTCCTCCCCCGAACGGGTGAGTGCCTGGTCGTACCACATGAGGAGCTTCGGGTCTTCCTGGAGGATGTTTTCGGGAATCTTGCGGGCCACGGTGATGATGGTGTCGTAGTCGCGCTCCTGCCATGCCTTCTTAAACCCGGCACGGACTGCCTCAAGGCGAAAAACCTTCAGGCGCTTCTGGCTGGATCCCCGGTATTCCTCGAATTCTTTGAGCAGGGACCGCTCGCGCAGCTTTTCCAGGTCGCCAGCTTTGTTGGGGTCGGGCACATACCAACGGTCCTTCGCTTCGCGAAGGAGTGCGAGGTGCGTAGTGCGTAGTGCGCCTGACTCCTCTATTTCGCACTTCGCACTTTGCACTTCCACACTGATCAATTCCCGCAACTGGGAACTTTGCTTCATCCACGAAACAATTTGCACGGGAATTGATCCCTTGCCGTCGTAACGGAGAAAGTTCTGCTCCAGCAGTTCGGAAAGCTCCAGCGGCTTTTCGTGTTTTTGCCAGCCGCCGATCTCTTTCAAGAACTGCGGATGGAGTTCCTGAAAGGTCTGCGGCTTCTTGAGGAGTTGCTGTTTGAGCCACTGGATGGCCGAGGACTCATCTGTGACAAAAAGCTGGAGCTGTAAAACCTCTCGGACGGTCATGCGCTTCTTGTCGTACTCGGTCACCTGCTCGGGGAGGAAGAACATCCCATCCCGCTCGGAAAACCGCTGCACAACTCCGGCATAGAATTCAGCAGCGGAAAGCGGAACGGTCACGCCACGCTGGACGTGGAAGGCCACCATCCGGTCGAAGAGCAGGTAATTCTGGCGCTCGGCTATAACCTCGGCTTGCCCGTCCTTGGAGACAAAAACCGGGAGCTGCTTGAGATGAGTACGGACGAAGTCCCAGACTCCTTCTTCGGTTCCAGCTTCGAGTCTAAAGCGTTCCTCAAGGCCGCCGTTGGGTTTGTAGGCCGAAATGACAAGATCCTGCTTTACCGCACCGGCTGCCGTTACCTGGTTGAAACTACCCTGCTCGCGATCCAGCGTCCGAACGTCGGCCACCACAAAACCGGCATTACCAATTGCTTCCTGGATGGATGTCCAGACGAGGTTCTTTGAATTGTGGAACACCACCGTCATCCACCGGCCTGGTTTCAGAACCCGATAGTATTCGGCGAAGGCCCTTCGCATCAGGGCGGAATAGACGGAGAGCGTCTTGTTCTTCAGCTCGTCCCACAGCACTTCATTCTCAAGGCGCGAAAATAGATTGTGCCATGCCTCTATCAGAAGATTGAGATCACCATACTTGATCGCATCGCCAAAGGGCGGGTCGGTGTAAATGTAATCAACGCTCTTGTCGGGAATCGGTGACTGCAGGGACGATGCGGTGGAAATGGTAACTTGCCTGCTTGTCGGTAATTGGTTAGCAAGAAGCATTTTCAAAAGTCGTTTGTATTTCCCTTCCAGAACATACCATGGGGAAGTTTCAGTACTTGCAGGTGGCAGATAATAAGCGTTTCTGACAAACTGGTTTACCTTGGAGTAGGTAGCTGCACAGTAGAAGTTTTGAATTGTCACCCCCCAAAAACACTGTTCCACCATGAATTTCAGGAAACCTCTAACGCGCACATCAGGCCATTCTCCAGCGATACGCCACATGGTGGAAAGCGCATGGAGCGCTCGCGGAAGATAGAACTGGTGATAGTGGGTGATGCCACGTTCTGCCAGGTGGTTGCTGTCTCTCATCTTGCCGATGGGGAGCTTGGCGGTTGGAAACCAATCCTTGGGCTGTTCATTCGCGAGGCGATTGATCAGCGCCAGGTCGTGCTCATCCGGTTTCTTGCGATACTTGGTCTTATTACCCCAAAGTGTGTATTCAATCTCCACCGGCGCATAGGTAACCTTGCGCACGGTTTCGCCGATGGCCTTGTCGAAGGTGCTCGTGAATTTGTGTTCGCAGCTTCGCGTGGTCAGCGCGGCCCGGCAATGGGGGCACTCGAATTCTCCGGCAAACTTGCCGGTCTTGGGATCATAGGCCTGATCCATGAACACCACGTCTCTGGCGCAGTTGGGGCAGGTGAAGACTTCGGACCAGACCACATAGTTGATGCGGCCTTTCCGCCTGCCGTCTGTGTGCAGGGTCTCGTACATCCAGCCGAGCTCCGCATCGATCTTTTTGAAGAAACTGTCGGCAGCCTTCTTGAACTCGTGGGCGGAGACGTCCAGATTCAGGTTATAGGCAATGAAATTGGCAACCGGCGAAAGGTCGATGAGGATTGGCCGCCGTGCTCCCCAGAGGGGCGATGGAAGGCCGTTCTTTTTCCATTCCGCTTCAAGGGTTGCCTTGAACTCCGCTTCCGGTTGGCCGCAAAGCTGCGCGGCCTCGCCCGTCATGCCGGAACCGGAGAAGCCGTCGAGCACGATATCGCCCGGCTCCGTGTAGTGCAGGATGCACGGCATGGTGGCCAGGTGGGGAATCTTGGAATGGTACGAATGTGCCGTATAAATGGGATGCGTCTTCCCCGCACCGGTGTCACTTGCAAATGGCTCGCGACGATAGCTGTCGGTTCCAGGATCGTACGGTTTTCCATAGTGACGGATGAAATCTTCAAGAAACGGATTAGGGCAGGCGGTGTAATACGGGGGATCGGACAGCGCCAGGATGTCCTCGTCCGAGCCGATGGGGAATCCCTCGATCTTGCGGAACTCGGGGTCCTTCAGCTTTTTACGCAGGATGCCGAGGAAATGCTCCCGCCGCTCCTCGTCGTTCGGGAACGTCATGCCCAAGCAGGTCACGGGTCCCGAGTCCCGGGTCGGGGATCTATCTGTGTCAAACATCGTCTGCTGATTATGAGGCTGATCACTTTTCGCCATCCTTCAACTCCGTTTCAGGCTCTTTTCATTTTTGACTCGGGACTCGTGACTCGCTGACCCGCGACTTAGTCACTATTCTGCTGACCAAGTTGACGATTAAGCAGGGTCGACTTAGTCACTGTCTTGGTCACTTTCCTCCTCCAAACGTTGTCTCTCTTCAATCAACCTTCGTTCCCGATCCAGTTCTCGCCGGAGTTCCTCCTCGGTTGGCAGATAGAGCATATATTTGGAAACAAAAAGCTGTTTGCTGTTATTGAGTACGGAGTATCGGGCAATGGTTTCGTTCTTCTTGGCGCAGAGAATAAGGCCGATGGTCGGGTTGTCGCCTTCCGTAAGGTACTTGTCATCGAACATCCGGACATAGCTGTCCATCTGGCCGACATCCTGATGCGCCAATTCGCCGATCTTAAGGTCGATCAATAGATAGAATTTCAGGATACAGTTGTAGAAAACCAGGTCGACATAGAAAAAATCCTCGTCAAACTGCAATCGTTTCTGGCGGCCGACAAAGGCAAAACCTTTGCCCAGTTCAAGGAGGAACAACTGAATATTGTCGATAATCGCCTTTTCGATTTCGGATTCATGCAGAACATCGGAATCCGGCAAGCCAAGAAAATCGAGGATATAAGGATTCTTGATGGTGTCGGCGGGAGTTCTAACAGTGTGCCCTTCCCGGGTCAGCGCCATGACGCCTTCCTTATTTCGGCTCTTCAAAAGCCGCGCAAACAGGAAAGTATGGACCTGGCGTTTGAGATGGTCTACATCCCAGCCTTCATTTTCAGCTTCGATTTCATAGAAAAGGCGTTCATTCTGATTTTCGACGTTCATCAAGGTCCGGTAATGCGACCAGCCCAAATAGGGCGAGAAGCCCCTTACGGCGCCGGCTTGTTCGACAGCCAACGTCATGGTATCCAAAACGCCACTTTGCGTGTGGCGTTTTCCTGAGGTTTTGAATTCGCCATATCCGATGTGGCGAATCTCAGGGATACGGTCAGCATAGACCAGGTAAAAAGTTCGGAAGTAACGCAGGTTGGTAGTGGAGAATCCACGCCCGTACTTCCTGGTTAACTTAGCGGAAAGCTGTTCGATTACCTGTTTGCCGTATTCGGCACGCTCACCTCCGCTCTGGATTTGCTGAACGATCTCTCGACCGATAAGCCAATAGGCGACGACCATATTGTTATTGACGGACCGAACAACATTGCCTCGCGCTTGTTCAAGAATAGAGACAACACGATCAAATAGATCGGTGCCCTCTGGCCGCATGAGAGTAAGTCCGTTTGTGTCCATATTCACTCCAGCACGATCCGCACCTTGCCGGGTTCCTTGCCTTTGGTCAACCCGTCCAGATATTCCTCGAAGCGTTTCCGCATCTCCGCCGGGGTGGCCGGGGAACCGCCCGCGAGCAGGGCGTCGCGCAGGTCCGTGATCTTGACCGAAACCTTGGTGAGCCCGGAGAGCACCTCCTGCAGGGCGTGGATGAAGTCCTGGTCGAGGTCGTCCGGCAGGGCCCGCTTCTTGATGAAGCCGTCCACCAGCTTGCGCGGCTCGGGCTTGAGGAGACTCAGGTTCCCCTTGGTGGTCGGGTCTTCGAGGTTGGCAAGCAGCGTCTGGGTCCAGTTCTCGACCAGCTTGTCGAGCTCGCCGTCCAGGGCATCCAGCATCGTCGCCGCGGGAGCCGCAGGCGGTTCCGCACCCGGTTTGAAGTTGCAGTGTGGGCAGAATGGCGATGCCTCCAGTTCCTGCTCGGTGAGCGCAAAGCAGCTCCTTAATCCGGCGAGCCGGTTCTGGAAGTCCGACAGGTGCTGTCGCGGCATCAGGTCGATGGTGGAAAGCTTCTGCAGGTCCTTGAGCCGCTCATCACCCATGAGCTGGGCTTTGCGCTTGTCCTCGTTCACACCCAGGCGCGCTTTCGCGTGCATGGAGAGGTAAGCCAGCAGGTAGGCCTTCTTCAAATCCGACAATCTTTGTCGGATTTGAGTGCGTAGTGCGTGGTGCGCAGTGCGATCAAATCTGACATCGGTAATCCGATCAAGAATCTCGCACTTCGCACTACGCACTTTCGCACTCCATTCATGGCCGGTGGGTAGTACCGCCTCGGCGGTGGAGAGGTACGAGGCTGTAGACCCGAGGTCGACCACCAGTTCCTCAAGCGATTTGATCTCGGCCAGGGAACTGAGCCCGTCCCGATGGGCGGTTACTTCCGAGGCATCATAGCGGAAGTTTTTGAGCTTGCCGGTCGTGGTGTAGGCTTGCAGGGATTCAAGGAAGGTCTTGGTCTCGTCCAGTTTGGCGCGCAGCTTCTTGACTTCGTCCTCGGCCAGCAGGCTGCGGCCCCAGAAGAACAACCCGGTCTGCATGCTCTGCTGCACGAGCACCAGCCGCTCGACGACGTTGGTGACGGCTTTCTGCAGCTCCTGAACCGGCTCCTCCTTGCCCTGGGTGACCAGTTGCGCCATGCCCGGCGTGAGTCCGAGCAGTTCGAAAAGCGCCTTGAGCGCCGGGAGGTTCCAGTCCTTGGGCCGTTCGATGTGTTTGAACTGTGCCAACTCGGCGATACCGGTCCCGGCCAGTTGCGGCATACCCGTGGCATCGAACTTCTTGCCAGGGATGGAGAGGACTACTTCGCCGGCATAGACCAGCACGGCCAGCACCACCACAACCCATTCGGGTTCGAGCCGGAGCGATTGCGGCGCGAGGTATTCCACGCCGAGAACGTCCTGGATCAGCTCGGAGCGGTTGACCACCTGTCCGTGGCCTTTCTTCTTGGCGACACCGAGGATGTGCTTGGCGTACTTGGACCGGTAGGGATCGAGCCGCTCACCGTCGAGAAGCTCCAGGGCATCCAGCACCGCGGTGCCCTGCTTGGTGCGGTTCTGTCCGGCGATGGCGCGCAGGGCGTCCTGTGCGGCCTGGGCCCGGTTCGCTCCGGTGATGAGCACCGAGAAGAACGGGTATTCGGGAGCCTGGTCCTGGAACTTCGTCCCGAGACAGATGCCCGCAGTGGTGTTCACCAAGTCGCGGAAGTTGATGCGCTCGTGGGAGCCGATGCCGGAAAGCTCCCGGACGGACTTACCCTTGGTCCACTCCGTCAGGGACTTGGCGCGCCCTTGGTAGGTGACCTCGAAGGCCGTGGTCATGTTCTTTTGAAGCCATTGCACGAGGTCGCGCAGGAAGTTCGATGCCTTGGATTCGTAAGTGGACTTCGCGTGACCCGAGGCGGTGGATGCAAGGTCCAGGGCTGCGGCGAACGATTTCAGGGTATCCCTGAAATCGAGTGCGTCGTCCGGGGTGCGTGGTGCGTTTTGCTCTCTCGCACTTCGCACCTCGCACTCCGCACTTTTCAGGCAAAGCCTGAAAAACAGCTCCTCGGGTTTTTTCTCGTCCTTGAAATGCGGCGCATCAAAGGGCTGGATGAAATAGAGGTAGAAGTCCCGCGGCGGCACCGCCGTGGATCGCTCGTTGGGAGCGCCGAAGAAAAGGTATCCCAGGCGCGCAGCCTTACGTTCCAGCCATTCGAGTTCGTGCTGCCAGATCTTGTAGCCCGTCACGTAGGTCTGGTCGGTGCATTCCATGACCCGCCGAAGCGCCTCGTAGTAGTAGCGGTCGAGCTGCGAGGAATCGAGGCTTTCGGCCCGTTTCTCGATCAGCGCGTCGAAGTCGTCGGTCTTCTTGAGGTCCAGGTAATACTGACGGTTGTCCGGGTTGGACGAGATGAACTGGCCGCTGACTGTTTTGTGGATTTCCCGTAGGACGGTCTCCACCTGGGAGAGTAGGTCGTCGGCCGGATCACCACCCAGTTCCTCGATGCCCGGCTGAAAGAGGCACAACCCGTCGCGCAGTTCCTCCGCCGTCGCGCCCAGGGTGGCGTAGATGTCGCCCGTCGTGAGCCGGTGGACCGACAGCGCATGGATGAGCTGGGTCGCCATGGGCCTGTAGGCCGGCCGGGTAAAGGCCTGCTGAATCCGCGACTCAAGCACCATGCTGCAATCGATGACCGCCTTGATGTCTGGAACGGCGCGGAAGGACGGGTTCTCGCGCAGGGTCGTCCAGTAGCCGTCATAGGCGATGACACCGGGCCGGTCGTCGGGTACGTTCTGGGCGAGCAGCTTCTTCATGGCCAGGGACAGTGTCTTGAGTACCTCACGCTTTTCCACCGCGGTGACCCGCTCGAAGGTGTCGATGTAATCGGGATGCACGGGGAAGAGGCGCACGAACTCATCCATGCGCTCGTTCATGCGGCCATAGAATTTGGCGAAGGGAGTCAGGTACTCCCGGATTTTCACTTGGCTTGCGGCGGTCTTCTTGAGCAGACGCTCGGCCACCACGAACTTGACGTCCTTGCGGGCGATGAGGATTTGCTCGAAGCGGTCCTTCACCCGGCGGATGCTGTCGGCCACAAAGGAAAAACGGGGGCTGTCAAAAATGGCTTCCTGAACGCCGGCGATGAAGCGGAACCGCAGGTCCTTGCAGACCTCGCCGATCTCGCGCAGGAAGTTGAGGTCGAGAATGAGTTCCTGATCCTTGCGGCTGCGCAGGTAGTCGAGCAGTTCGTCCACCACCAGGAGCAGACCGTGGTCGGGATATTCCTGGTGGAAGGCGGCCATCATCTCTTCAAAGGAGCGCTTGTTGTTGGACACCCTGTCTGCGGGCGGGAAGAAATAAGACACGCCTATTGCGGCCAGGTGCTCCTCCAGTTCGGCCACAAGGATGTCGCGGAGCGTCATGGTGGTCGCGCCGATCTCGGTTCGGACCACCTTGAAGCGCCCGCTGATCTTTCCCGCGGCGTCGGCCACGCTCTTGTCGTTCAGATGCGTTGCGAGATCGCCGTTTTCAGCCAGGGCGGAGATCACGGACATGAGGTGCGACTTACCGGTGCCGTAATTGCCTACGACCAGCAGCCCCTTGTTGTCCATGGGCTGGTCGAATTGAAGCTGAGGAACGACCAGACTAACCAGCTTCTCGGCCATCTCCTCGGAGATGACATAGGTCTGGACAAGCTGCCGGGCGGCAGCGGCCTCGTCGGCGTCCCTCAACTGCACAACAGACTCGATAGGCTCGAACTGAATCAGCTCTCCGTATTTCATAACTATTCCTCTTTATCCTGCTGCTTCTTTCTAATAACGTCACCCAGCACTGGATACCAATATTAGTCCGCCCAAATCTGATTTGCCATAGCGCCTGTATTCAGGATGCCCGGGAGCGGCATAGGTCAAGAACTGACCGTCACAAAGCCCTGGCCAGGCTGCGACGGTTGTTTGATTGCGGGATAGCCCCTTCAAGAGACGCAGAGGATCCTGCCTAAGCGCCACATCGAATATCATTTCAATGTTATCAAGTAAAAAAGCGTCTCTCTTTTTTCCAGAAGCTATTTCTTTCAGCATTCGTGGCAACTGCAAAGCCCGCTGGCGCGCAGTGAGATCAAGCATTTGCCGGGATAACTCAAGATTAACATTGATCACTGGGGCGCGTGTAAGCCTTCTAACCTCCTGCAGACCTGCCGTCTTGCCGGAACCTGACTCACCTACAACCAGCACAAGCCGGTAGTACATCTCAGCCGCATTCTTAATAGCCGCTATAATTCTCTCAGCAAGCGTGTCAGTCCTCCTTACTTCCATTTGAAAAAATCCTTTGATCCTCTTCTCGCCAAATGGGCGTAGAATTTTCAAAACATCAAAGCACAGAACCCCGACCTCCATCTTAATTGGAGTATCGGGGTTCCAGCCTGGGCATTTTCCATTTCAAATCCTCTCTCCCTCTAAGTTTTTGAAAGAGATGACACATGAGGAACTACGTTCGTACTTTCATACTCAACTGTTCCTTACAAGTCAACTTACCAAAGGGCCTGCCAGTCCATTTTCGTATCAGTCATGTTTAATAAAAGCCCCAGGTCCTGGAGGCGGATTATCATGGCCTGCCGGGAGACGTTTGAAAAACCTCCCAGTTCGCACATGGCCGCCGCGATGTAGGGCCACTGCTCAAGATAGGGCTCTTGACTGCGGGTTCCTTTTCCTGATTCCCCTCTCCTGCGCTTAACCACAAGAGGCTCAGGCGCGCAGATCCTTGCGAAGGCCTCTTTGATTTCTTCTTCAGGCATGAGAAGGCAGGAGGCAAAGTAATCTGCCTGCCACTCGATGGGTTTCCCCGCGTCGCTGATCCGGCACAGGATGCTTTCTTTCCCCGGTTGGACCTTGCCTCCGTTTTCCAGGAAGGGCCGGTGCAGAACCCAGTGGCCGGCCTCATGAGCGCAGGTAAATGCAACCCTTCCCTCGGAGCCGTTTTCAAAGAGCCTTTCATTTACGCAAATTACCCTTGAAGCAACATAGGTCGCCCCCAGCACATCATCTTTCCCTAGAATCTTCTGGAGGTCCACGTATCTGAGTTCCACCCCCAGAGTTCTCTCGATGATATCTTCAACCGGAATTGGAGGTTTGACCGCATATTCGGCGTTTCTCTCAAAGTCTTTAAGCAGATCTGACGCCTTGAGCGCAATTTCTTCTTTTGCCATCCAGGGAATCTTCATCTTCTTTGTCCTTTCAATTACTGATACCGGAAAAGCAGCTTTTCGCAGGTTGATGTTTGAAAAACAACCCGCATCCAGGAATCATTTTCGGGCCTCACTTGAAACCTGGTTTCCGAACCATAAGGATGATATGATCCTATCATGGGCTTTTGACAGATACGGTCAAACTCGAAAAATATTTTTTACCATTGAACTGTCCCCCATGGCCCCCCCACCCTGGCCCTCCCCCGTGAATGGGGAGGGAATGTACCTTAGAGGGTGAGGGATAAGAGGATTTATGAAAACCCCAGGAAGGTCATCCCGGTTGAAGGTCTATGAATAAATTTCTATTATTGAAACCCGGCAGCCGTCACGTCTGCCCCTGGTGGCTTGCATATACATTCGACAATCCTCTGCGCCGCCTGATTCATCCCCCGGATAAGATACTTGGACCCTATGTAGCGCAGGGTATGAGTGTCCTTGATTTCGGCTGCGGATTCGGACACTACTCTATCGGCATGGCGCTTCTGACAGGGCCGACAGGAAGGGTTGCGGCCGTGGATATACAGCAAAAGATGCTGGATAAGACCATGGCACGGGCTCAAAAGGCCGGCCTTGAAAATATCATCTACCCGGTTCTCTGTCACGAGGACGCAATAGGCATAGCACTGGAGCTGGACTTTATACTGGCCTGCAACTCCATTCATGAGACAACCGAGCCGGCCTCTTTTCTGGCAGAGTTTTTCGGCCTTCTTAGACCTGGAGGAAGGTTTCTGCTCATGGAGCCCCGCGGGCATCTGTCGGCAAGGGATTTTGACGCAGAGGTATCATTGGCTCTTCAAGCGGGATTCTTTGAGATAACCAGGCCAAAATTCTTCGGGCAGGTGTGCTCTCTCCTGCTTAAGCCCTCGGCAAACAAGGACGGATGACTCTGCTCTAACCCTCATGCCCTGAAAGGGGCACAACGGAGCATGAAAATCACCCCCATCCTTCCCTCCCCCGTTGCGGAGGAGAGTAAAGAGAAGGGCCATTTTCATATAAAACCCAAAATATCTCCTTTAATGATTTCAGCGGGAAGAGGCGATCTAAGGACCGATTGCAAGACATCCGCCGATGATCTGCATATCACCCTGCTCTACTGCAAGATGACCGGAAACTGTGGTTACGCCCATTGGGCTTCCGGCGTAGTCGCAGCCAAAGCCCGCGCTAAGGAGAAACTGCAGGGGATCATTCAGTATCACAGGGCCGGCTACCGGCATGGCCTGGATAAGGATATGATCTCCGGGGGAAGCAGATTCATAGGCATCAAGAAACGCAGGGTAATCCGTATTCCCAATACGAGCGGGAAGATTCGCGCAGGCGGCGACAGAGATCAGATTGCCCCTGGTTTCAGTGGAACACTCGCCCCCGCTGCAGGCCGTCAATGAAACCGTGTAGGAACCCTCAGCGGTATAGGTATGAACGGGATTGCGCGCTGAGCTTACACCCCCGTCCCCGAAGTTCCAGCTCCATGATGTGGCTTCGCCAGAGGACTGATCAGTGAAGGTGACCATGAGAGGGAGGCTGCCGGCGCGGGGCGCGGCATCGAAGGCGGCGTTTGCGGAGGGTCCGGGCCAACCTGCAAGCCTGGCCATCATCCACCAGAAGGCCCTGGCCTTTTGATTGCAGTTAAGCCAGTTTGAGTGGGCGCATTCATAGCAGTTCGAAGATTCATCCTCAAGGCAGGTACATAAAGGAGACCCGGGATTTGCGGCGCACCACTCCTCTGCCCAGTTGTGTTGGTAGTCGTCATAATCGCAGCCGTCAGTCGCGCCCCTGTCCAGGAAGTCCTCACCATCAGGGTCATAGCGCTCGATGTCGGCAAAATCGAATAATACCTTGTTGTTCGCCCGGCAGTAGGAGCGTATCTGCTCGTTGTGAATGTGAAGGGTGCCTGTTGACCCGGTGCCGTCCAGATGCCCGGTCATGTAGATGAAACGCATGGCCGGGTAATTCGCTTCAAATCCATCCAGGGTATCCAGATAGGACTGAATATATTGTGGCCCATTATCCTCGGAAACCTGCCCGCACCAGGACCACATGGAAAAGTCGTAATGGCCTGTATCGGCAACAGCCCGCGTCCTGTTTTCTCCACTTTGTCCGTCCCAGTAATCATCCGGCTCGATATAGGTCTCATCCGGGTTCCCATCATACATCCGGAGTGCGGGAGGCACTTCGGCAGAGGGCAGGCCTTCGTCATTACGTACTGTTACCACGAAGCTGTAAATGGAATTCAAGGTTTCGAGGTTCAGCAGTCCAGATACTATCTGTGAGCCGTGCGATGTGTGGGCATAATGAATGGTTAGCTGTTTGGCCTGCTCGATCCAGTCGGGCGGTATGCGGCTCAGGTCCGTGCAGGTATGATCAATGATGATCGGCCCGGGTGTATCGGCCTTGGCTGAACCCATGAAAAAAAGCGAAATGATGACGCACAGGAAAGCTATTTCAGTGGTTCTCAAGCCCCAAGAACGGCAGCGATGGTCGGGCAAGCACAAAAGATCAATTCTTGATGTCGGGAAATCGCGCATTTTCATCAATGACATGTAACCTCTGTGCGACCAGAAACAGCAAAGGGGCTAATCTTCTCGACTAACCCCCATGCCCGAATGGGGCACAACGAAGGATGAAAATCACCCCCACCCTGCCTCCCCCGTCGAGGGGGAGGAGTGAACAGAAGGGGCATTTTCATATAAACCCCTCGAAATAAATGGAGGC
>Ga0210049_1000671_pt1 | contig 29843 bp, 24 predicted proteins | sample CryGeyCG2014_300_2_FD_183964 | JGI IMG/M metagenome (GOLD analysis project Ga0210049, IMG submission 183964) | Groundwater microbial communities from aquifer - Crystal Geyser CG06_land_8/20/14_3.00 (SPAdes) (version 2) | ecosystem: Environmental > Aquatic > Deep subsurface > Groundwater | place... | reverse complement strand
ACATCAATAATTAAAAATATAAATAATTTGGAGGGGAAATGAAATTATTAAATAAAATTAAGCTTAAATCCAGACTTACTTGTTTAGTAAAACATAAAGATAAAAGATTAAAACCAATAAAAGCTTTTACCCTTAATCGAGTTGTTGGTCGTCATCGCCATCATCGGAATCTTGGCGGGTGTGGTTGTGGTGAATGTGGGGAGTAGCCGAGCAAAGGCACGGTATTCCAAAATAGTAAATGATATGAAACAAATAGCAACTGCGACTCAACTTTACTATGACGATCACAGGTACTACCCAGTCAACAGAGTAGCAGGGACGCCAAATTATAATTACTGGTATTACACTGATGCTAACCACCCTGGCGATTTCTTGAGTGATGCCCAAATGCGCAACACACCGTGCGGAGGAAGTTCGTCTTACGGTGTACTTATCACATCTGGAGAAGCAGCCAATGAAAATGCCACCATCGGGATTGTTTATTATCCGCCAGCAACTCCATGGTACGCCGTATATGGATTCCCAATACACGGAACCTCAAGTTGGAACACCGATCGAAGTATTTTAAGTAAAAGCACTAAATCTATTTCCTGCAAGGAAACTGGGGATCCAATAACACCTATGACGGAGTGAACCAATTAAGATGGTACACGACACAAGCCCGTTGAAAACCTAATAAAAAGCGTGGTTATGTCGTTGCGAGTATGTCCCGAGCGGACGAGGAAACTAGATGCGACGATCCGCTTGTCGTCACTTTTATAATTTTTGTTTGCGTACTGTCAATTTTCGCCCGCTCGCATCGCTTACGCAAAGCTTTGTTGGGCAGGGTTCAATAGCACACTCACCGGCAGACCTATTGCTCGTAACTGGTAGATTAATAAAGAGCGCGAAGCTCTTTTTTAGTTGTGGATAACTCGCCCCCTTGACAGAGTGGTAACAGGTGTTATGATAATAAAGAAATGTGGATAAAAGTGGGGAAAAGTAGTAACAACAGGTACAGATATACATGTTCATAGGAGAATTCTCCCATACTATCGATGCAAAAGGCAGAGTGGCGGTGCCATTCCGCTTTCGGCGTGGGCTGGGTAAGGGAGCAGTTATTACGCGCAGTACCGATACATGTTTGGTTATCTATCCAAAAGAAGAATGGGTAACAGTGGCGCAAAAACTAACCAGTCTTCCTATGTTTGACCCCAAAGTAAAGGCATTGTCACGATTTATCTTTTCTAGTGCAGTCGAGGTTGAGTTTGATCGCCAGGGACGCGCGCTCATCCCCCAGTATCTGCGCGAATGGGCGGGGCTCAAAAAACAGGTAGTGGTAACGGGGATATTTAATAAGATAGAGATTTGGGATGACCATGGGTGGAAGGCGCAACAGAAAAAAGACGGTGTCGGGAGCGCAGAGTTTGATAAACAGATTCAAGAGTTAGGGATTTAGCAACCATTTAACACATAGATCGACGGTCGTCCTATCATATGATGGGACGGGAGTTGATCCCCTGTTACCTTAATTATTCGACCAGTAGCGACAACTTTACCCTGTTTGTCCGGCATCATCCGGATAATGGGGAAAGTATGTCATTATCCTCGGTTCTGAGGAAAGGTATTTTAGGGAGGGGATTCGTTATTATATGTACTCGTAACTTTGAGACATATAGCAGACGGATACCATTTCGTCGCTGCTGGTCAGAGGTAACATACAATAAAAAAATTAAAAATCAAAAGTCAAAAATTGAAAAACAAATAATAATAAAACCAAGAATTCGATTCAGAAATACGAAGGAGGAAACATGCTTATGACGCACGCAAAAACATCGCAACACGGGGTCCGCAAAAGGACCGTTCAACGCGTTGTCCATGTTGGTCCACTGTCACTACGGTTTATCACCATCATTATGTTTACGGCAGTTGCACTTTTTTATCTTGCACAATCCACACAATCTGCGACAAAACGATACACGGTTCGCGAACTCGAACTCAAAAAAGAAGATATGCAAAAAGATAAAGAACGGTTATCAATAGAAGCAACTCGTTTACAATCATTACAGGAGATACAAGGAAGCGTTGAAAAGTTGGGTCTACAACCTTCTGGTCAGTAAACAATAATGAGTGCTCGAGCTGTGGCGCACCACAAAGAAACCGACAGAATCGCATTACTCCAAAGCGTGGTATTAGTCGTATTTGCAGTTATTGGCTACCAGCTTTTTGTCAATTCTGTCGTTGTGCACCCAAATGTACTCGCCGCTGCAAAGCGTCAACAAATTACCCGTCAGGATATAGAACCAAAACGTGGTACTATCTATGCAAAAAATATCGATGCACTTTATCCACTCGCATCGACAGAAGTAAAGTACGATATTAGCGCGGTTCCCAAGAATGTAAAGGATAAACAAAAAACGGCAGAGTTTCTAGCAACTGCACTCGGACTTGCAAAAGATGATGTATTTAATCAAATAAATAACGACAAACTCTATATCTCGCCGTTTAAGAAGAACGTTGATAGAGACATCGCGCAAAAGATAATTGACGCAAATTACCCGGGGGTTTTGGTGTCACCACAATACGTCAGAACGTATTTAGAAGGAGATCTCGCCGCTCACGTTCTTGGTTTTGTTAATTTTGAAGGAAAAGGCAAATACGGTATCGAGGGTTTTTATGATGAAGAACTGCATGGATATGCAGGGACGGTTGAGGGTGAACAAGATAGAAAGGGCAGAATAATCTCGGTTGATTCAAAAAATAGTGCGCAAGATGGCGATTCATTAGTATTAACTATAGATCACAATGTGCAGTTTGTTGCCGAGCAAAAGCTCCGCGGCGCGATAGAGGAGTTCCAAGCGGTGAGCGGACAGGTGATCATTGTTGATGTCAAAACGGGGGGGATTGTTGCGCTTGCTGGGTCACCCAGTTTTAACCCGAATACGTTTAATGAAGTAAAACCAGAAGATCAAAAGAATTTTCTCGATCCCGTCATCGGGTCTATCTATGAACCGGGATCAATTTTTAAACCTCTCATCGTTGCAGCGGGGTTGGATGCAGGTAAAATCACTCCAGAAACTGAGGGTGACTTTGGATCGTCGGTGCGTGTAGGCGATTATGAAATACACACCGCAGAAGATAAAGCGTTTGGTCATGAAAACGTGACAGAGATATTGGAACATTCAGATAACGTCGCTATGGTGTGGCTCGCCGAGCAGACAGGGTCAGATGTTTTATATGACTATCTACAAAAATTTGGTTTTGGAACAAAAATGGGTATCGATGTTGATGGGGAAACAACAGGAAAGTTGCTTGATAAAAAACTCTGGCGCGATATCCAGCGAGCAACCATTTCGTTTGGACAAGGTATCTCTGTTACCCCGCTCCAGATGGTCATGGCGTATCAAGCGATTGGTAATAACGGTAAGCTTATGAAACCACATATTGTTGATGCGGTGATAAAAACCGATGGGACAAAAAAAGAGATCGATATAAGCACAAAATTCATCCGTGACGTTATTAAGCCAGAAACTGCGGAGCAAGTGCGCAAAATGCTCATTTCGGTCGTTGATTATGGGCACGGGAAACGAGCAGCCGTTCCCGGATATAAAATCGGTGGCAAGACAGGGACCGCACAGATTCCAAAAAGCGATGGGAAAGGGTATGAGGAAGATGCACACGTAGGGTCATTTGCAGGGCTTGTCCCGGCAGATAATCCACGGTTTGCAATGTTGGTAAAATTAGATCGTCCATCGACCGTTAAATTTGCAGAATCAAGTGCTGCGCCTACATTTGGCGCGATAGCATCATTTCTGTTACAGTATTATCAAGTACCAAAAACGGTGGAATAAACAATGCGCAAAATTATCTACAAAACTGTCGAAAAAATATATACACTGTGCGCTCAAATCGTGCTGTACCGCCATCACCCCACGGTTATCGCGATTACGGGATCTGCAGGTAAAACGACGACAAAAGAGATTATTGGGTCAGTCTGTGCGCGTGGTTTTGGACCGCGCAACGTCCGTGTGGGGTACGGCAATCTTGGTACGACAACAGGTGTTCCGATGGCGCTTTTACGTATTAACATAAGCATTCTTGATTTACACAGTGGTTGGGGAGGTATCGTTCTTTTACTACTCATTCCAGTCGTACTCATCAAAACAGCATGGTATATAATATATCCTTTCTTTCCGCGCTATGTCGTGCTCGAGGTGAGCGCAGATAAACCGGGAGATATAACTTTTTTGGCGCGCTATCTACGCCCGACCGTTTCGGTCATAACCAATATCGGCAGTGCGCATCTTGTTAACTTTAAATCACGTGCCGGTGTTGCAAAGGAAAAGTTTACCCTCGCAACATATACATCACCTCATGGGCATGTTATTGCATCAGCATCTGATGCACGTGAGTTCACATTAGATACATATACGCGCTCCCATATCATTGCACTGCAAGAAAAAGGATTAGCGTTTGGCACGCGCGCAGCACGTGAGGTGGGGCTTGTGCTTGGCATCGGCACAAAAGATATCGACTATGGAATACGCCATGCACCTAAACCACACGGGAGGCTCGATACGTTTGTTGGTCTGCGAGACGCAACAATAATCGATAGTTCATATAATAGTAACCCTGATTCCGCGATGGCGGTACTATCCTATATTGCCGATCACGCACCAAAAAAATCAAGAAAAATTGCTATTCTTGGAGATATGCTCGAACTCGGCGCCGATGCACCCGAACTCCATAAACGTGTTGGCGAGTTTGCTCGTAAGCATGTTGATCTTCTCATTACTGTTGGACCGCTCTCACGCGCTATGAAAGCTGATTATCACGCAGATACATGTGACGATGCTCTTTCGTATATCTTGAACCATATTACATCCAATGATACGATAGTTATTAAGGCATCACATGGTATGCATTTGGAGCGTATAGTGAGTGCTCTTCGAAAGGAAAACTATGCTACTTGATATTGCATCATTTATACGAGTATTTTTCTTTACGGCCGGGTCGTTTGTGTTAGCGATGGTATTAACACCAATTATCTCTGGATATTTATATAGAAATAAGTTATGGAAACAGCCACGCGAAAACGCAATTAGCGGAGAAAAGGCAGTTGTCTATGCGTCACTCCATACACACAAACATCGTAGCATCCCCACGATGGCAGGCGTTCTCATCTGGGGAACGGTTGCGATCGTCACCATACTTTTTAATCTTGATAGAGCAGGGACGTATCTGCCACTTTTCACATTACTGACATTTGGAGTACTTGGACTTATCGATGATTCGATGAACACTAAATCGACACATGGTGTGGCAGGGATGTCTTTTTTGACGAAACTGATATCTATCATCATTTTATCTGCACTTGGTGCATGGTGGTTTTATTTTAAACTCGATTGGAGCGTCATCCATATCCCCGGTGGGAATTTTTTTGGATTACCGTTTACTGTTGATATCGGCGCATGGTATATCCCGTTATTTATACTCGTCGTTGTTGCCAGCGCGAACGCAGTAAATATAACCGATGGTTTAGATGGTCTTGCGGGCGGGTTACTCACTAGTGTGTTTGGTGCGTATACGTTTATCGCGCTGTCTCAAGGAAAAGTAGCCCTCGCTTTGTTTAGTGCGACCGTTATGGGTGCAACACTTGCATACACATGGTTTAACATCTACCCAGCGCGTTTTTTTATGGGAGATACTGGTTCTATGGCGCTTGGCGCAACTCTGGGGGTTATGGCGATGCTCACCAACACAGCACTTGTCCTTCCAGTTATTGGTATTGTATTTGTCGTCGAAACACTTTCTGTTATCCTCCAGTTATTTTGGAAGAAAGTGTTTAAAAAGAAACTATTCCCCATAAGTCCCCTACATCATACGCTTGAATATATCGGATGGCCAGAAACAAAAGTTACGATGCGGTTATGGGTTATCGGTGCAATATTTGCAGTCATCGGACTGGTGCTTGCACTCATAGGAACGCAGTAATGAGCGATTATAGTTCTCACGGTGGGAGAGAGGCACAGTCGTTTAAAGGAAAACATGTTCTTGTGTTAGGACTTGGTAAATTTGGCGGGGGTGTCGGTGTTACCCAGTATTTAGTCAAAGAAGGCGCTCGAATCCGTGTTAGCGATAGCGCAACACGAGAGGAATTATCACATTCAATTGATCAGCTCAAAGATTGTGATATCGAGTATCGGTTTGGACCACATCTGCCAGAGATACTCGATGGGATCGACTGTGTTGTTGTTAACCCTGCGTTTGCACCCCACAATCCATTTATCGCAGAGATTGCAAAGCGGGGAATACCACAGACCACAGAGGTTAATATTTTTTTTGAGCGGTGCAAAGGCACAATAATCGGTGTAATCGGGACAAACGGGAAAGAAACAATCGTTCGTTTAGCGGATGCACTCCTTAGCAAACTCGGGAAAAAAGTTGTCGTTGGGGGGAATATAGGCGCATCGCTTCTTGACTTACTTGATACGATTACGTCTGATACACTGGTGCTTTTTGAACTATCGAGCTTCCAACTTCATAGATTGCAATGGATCACACGCAGACCCGGCATTGCCGTGTATTGCAATATAACTCCCGATCATCTCGAATGGCATGGCACATTAGAAAAGTATATTTCTGATAAATGTGTGGCACTGCGTGGGCAAGGTGAGCGGGGCGTTACTATACTCAATGTCGATGATCCAATCCTCCGGCGGGTAAGCGATCATGATGTAGAAGGAATATGTATACGAACAAGCACGCACACTACGCACGCAGATATATACGTTGAGCACGGAAAAATAGTAGGGAACACGGACGGGAAAATCAGTGACCTCTCCCCTACCGATTTAAAAATTGTTGGTGAGCATAATCTTTCAAACGCAGTTTTAGCAGCAGCTATAGGTTTCTATTTTGGCGCGGATGCATCAATTATCGGACCCACACTCACCTCTTTTCGTGGAGTTCCCTATGCTTTGGAATATGTTGACACCGTCGAGGGGATACAATTTTACAACGATAGCGCAGCAACAAACCCCGAGGCAACATATGCTGCGCTTGCAAGTTTTCCTACGCCGATTTACCTTATCGTAGGTGGGTATGACAAACACATAGAATGGACGGGTATTACTACTGCGATCGCACAAAAAGTAAAGGGCGTTGCCACTATTGGTCAGTTGACCGATACATTTGCTGATGCGATACACAGCACCAACCCGTCATTACCACTCGATAGATCACACACGCTCAAAAAGGCGTTTGCGTGGTGTACACGCCATGCTCACGGTGGAGACATAGTTGTGCTCTCTCCCGCAACATCAAGTTATGATCAATACAGAAATCTTGAACAGCGCGGCGATGAGTTTAAAAGGCATGTTGCACACTACGCACAAAGCATGGAGTCTCACCATGAGTCTTAATCAATATAGACCCAAAGGGAATGTTCGTGGCGATATGGCAGTATTACTGTGCGCGCTCGGACTTTCTTTAATCGGACTTCTTGTTATCTCGTCTGCATCAGTTGTTGTATCCTACGAACAGTTTGGGACGAACAATGTGTTTCTTGCAAAGCAAGCGATCGCATTTATCATCGGATGTATTGGGCTTATTAGCGCGTCGCTTATTGATTATCGCCGATGGAGACAATGGGCGACTCCCCTGCTTATTGTATCAATTCTTGCAGTATTGGCAGTCCATCTCCCGTTTGGTATCAGTATCGGTGGTGCACGTCGGTGGATAGAAATTGGACCGTTTCTTTTCCAACCGTCTGAACTTCTTAAGTTATCGTTTATACTTTTTACTGCAGCATGGCTTGATAAAAAAGGGTCACACATCACCGATCTTCGTAAAGGAATAATACCGTTTGGTATTCTTATGCTTGTGATGATGGGGATTATTATTATACAAAAAGATCTTGGAACAACGCTGGTGGTCACGGTTATCGGCGCGGTTATGGTATTTATTTCTGGTGCACGTATCCAACACCTTGTTGCGGGTTTATGTATTGGGCTCGTTCTTTTTTACGGTTTTATTCGTATCGAAAGTTTTCGATACGATAGACTTATGTCATTTTTAAACCCCCAGGCAGATGTGCAAGGCGCTGGGTATCAAATAAATCAAGCCCGATTAGCCATCGGATCGGGCAACGTTTGGGGGCTCGGGTTTGGACAATCACGACAAAAATATCTCTATCTCCCCCAGGTCCAGACCGATGCAATTTTTGCGATTATGGTAGAAGAGTTGGGGTTTGTACGTGTCATTGGCATCCTGCTTATCTTTATCTATATGGCGGTCAAAGGGTTTCGTATCGCCAGGAGAGCTCCCGATAGGTTTAGCAAACTCGTTGCCTGTGGAATTGCGTCATGGATAATATTTCAACTTTTTGTCAATATAAGTGGCATTATGGGGCTGATACCGCTCACCGGTATCCCCATCCCCTTTATCTCGTATGGCGGATCATCGCTCGTCGTACTGTTACTTGGCGCCGGAATCCTCTATAATATATCAAGAAACGCTAAGGCGCATGTATGAGTAAAAAAAGAATTCTTATTTCGTCGGGAGGGACTGCGGGGCACGTGTATCCGACACTAGAAGTGCTCCGGTTATTACAACGCCGTCGTGCGTGTGATATTCTTTTTGTAGGTAGCGCACGATCAATAGAACAACGGGTTATCGGTAAAGAGTTTGATTATATCTCTCTTCCCGTAGGAAAACTTAGGCGTTATCCATCGCTTCTGACCATCCGTGATGGAGCACGTGTGATCGGCGGGGTGTATAAGGCACATTCAATTGTGCGGTCGTTTAAGCCAGATATAGTTTTTGTTAAAGGCGGATATGTATCACTACCGATAACGCTTATCGCACGCAGAAGAAAATTACCACTCGTTGCCCACGAATCAGATGTGGTTATCGGTTTAGCTAACCGTTTTGCCATAAAGGCAGCACAAAAAGTTTGCGTTGGATTCCCAACACGGTATTATCCAAAGGAATATCGAAAAAAATTAGTATATACAGGCGTTCCGATAAGAAAAGGTTTTAGCCAGCGATTAAAACCTGCGGATAGACAGTTATTTTCACTTCATAAAAGTGTCCCCGTTCTCCTTATCACCGGCGCAACGCAAGGGTCCCAGATGCTCAACGATATATGTAAGGCGATCCTGCCACCGCTTCTTGGTCGGATGCAGATTATTCATATTACCGGGTCGGCACATGAAAAAGACTTTCAAGAGATTCGCACAAAATTACCTCGGGCACTTGCATCGTATTATCATGTATATGGATTTTTAGAACATGGTATGGAGGCAGCAGTGCGGTGCGCCGATTGCGTCGTTTCTCGGGCAGGGTCAAGCATCGCAGAATTTGCTGCAGCAGGGCTACCCATGATACTTGTCCCCCTCCCCTTTACTGGCGGTAATCATCAACTCAAAAATGCGGAAGTATTTACAAAAGAAGGCGCGGCGATTACTATTCGCCAACAGCAACTTACCCCGCAGCGGTTACTCGATACTATCAACGCATTGCTTGATGATCCACACCGTATGGCAGGTCTTGCACACCAAGCACAGTTGCTTGCAGTCCCCGAAGCGACAGATAATGTCGTGCGCGTTATCGAAGACGTATTATATTCGTAATACTAAAAATATATATGGAACATTCGGAAATATTAGACACCATTCAGGATTCTCGGTCGAGTCGCCTCGCGGACGATCAGCAAGATCGGGTGCGCGATATTATAGACATGTGGAAAGATCCACTATCAGAAAGCGAAAAGGGGGCGTCGCTTGCAGATGCAGTCTCTTTTGAAGCGCTCGATAGTGATACGAAACAACTTATCTACGAATATCTTCAGATTGCGGAACTATCACCTGGTGTTGGTCGGGTAAATTTGCTCGGTAAGTTGCTCGAGGGTGAGTCTTTTAGCATCGCGACAAAGCAAAGTGAACTTGCTCGGGAGAAAGCTCTCCAAGATCAAGCGGACCCTGATAATAAATCTCGATTCGACATGAGAATGATCAAATGCAAAGATGCATATTCGCGTGGATACATCGACGGATATGATGCAAAACTAAAAGTGCGCCAAATAGAGTTAGAACATTATCCGCAATATTACAATAATACTTTTGCACTCGATCATTTGCGTGAGCAGATAGATGATGAACTCTCTGAACTTAAGAATAAAAATAGATAATAAGTATATGATAGGTATTCAAAGTAGAACGCCGCACACCCTGTATGGGTGCGCGGCGAATGTGTTTTGAATGTGAGCATCATGTCCGATCATTTAATTGTCGGACATGCCCGATCTTTGAAATCGAGAATAACTCGCCAGAAAGTTACGCATCGCTGTTTTGCGTCGTCTGCGAACCTATTGGTACGTGTGCGGATAGATGTCATTTCTCGATCGCACAATAGAATAGGAGCGACAACAAAGGAAACAGCGCGATCGTATGTGCGGGAATGTGGTCGCATTGAACCCGTCTGTTTGGAGATTCTCTCCTGCATTTCGCGCTCTTTCTTTTCAATGTAGCGCGCAACCCATACGTTCGCCACGAGCATGATGTTGACCCCAAGAGACAGTGCGAAGATGAGCAACCACCTCGATGTTTCGACTAAATCATTTGAGCTTGCGGGCGTGTGGAGCGTATTCATAAAGAACATCGTCGTGCCAAGCACAAGGAGTGGTTGGATGGGGCAGAATTGTTTCTTCCATAACGAAGTAAACTCCGCATACATGTCATTTGGATCGAGTACCAATTTCCGCCAATCCCAATGGATATACCATCCAAATGCGCAGCCGATAATCGTTGCGATAACTTTAACCGCTTTTATGACTGCGGTTATTGCGATAAGAAGTAGACATATTATCGGAAAGAAGTTGATGGCAGCCATGATAACCCAACTGTTTTTGCACAGATTCTGTTCGTCCAAACCAATAGAAACGGATACCGACCCTGCGGGAGTATCACTGGACAGGTAATCCATCGCGTCACCCAGACAGGACAATGCATTCCAGATGAGTCCTTTTTCGATGACTTCAAGCTGATCGTCGTTCGCGGTGTTTTGAGATGCGACCGAGATGATCCCATAGGAAAAGGGCGACCCGAGGAAAAGCCCAATCAACCATCCTGCGAGCTGTTCGTACCATCGCATCTGATCTTGATACACGACACAAATGATAAGCATCGCGCAGAATGCGAACGTGCTCACATATCCGAACGCTTTGAGCGCGGTGAGGTTTGCGCGCACTGCTTTACTGTTCCAATACATGCCGGTGACCATCGCCACCGCAAACACCACTAACCAGACTCCCAAAAAATACCAAACTATCATGTCTCACAACCTTTCACTATGTGAATGAGCACCTTCCTGATGCTAATAGAGACTATACTTTATTATGTAGTTTCTGTAAATGATAATAACTCTGTTCATGGTGTCATCTCTGTGGTATAACTAATCTATGAACACGCACAATCACTATTCACATATCCATTTTGTCGGAATAAAGGGTGTTGGCATGGCAGCGCTTGCTCGAGTTGCGCATGATAAAAGTATCACCGTATCGGGCAGTGATGTTGCAGACATATTTATCACCGATACAATGCTTGCAGATGCGGGGATAGTTCCGACAGTTGGGTTTGATGAAAACGATCTACCAGACGGTGTGGACTGTGTTGTGTATGGCGCGGCGCACGGAGGTAATGAAAATCCGCAGGTCCACTATGCGCTCACAAAAGGGATTCGCACCATGACGTATGGCAAAGCGGTCCAAGAACTTTTTGCTGATAAGAAAATAATCGCAGTTGCGGGGACGCATGGCAAAACAACAACAACAGCGATGCTCGCAACAATTTTAGTAACTGCTGGCTGTGACCCCAGTTGGGTTATCGGGACAGGGAATATACCCAGCTTGCCTGCGAATGGAAAATGGGGAAAAGGTGAATATGCGGTCGTAGAGGCAGATGAATATGTCGATACAATCGGTGGCAAACCTAAGTTTCTCCATCTCAACCCCTTTGCGCTCATTATTACATCGCTCGACTGGGATCATCCCGATGTCTTTCCTACCCATAAATTATTTATCAACGCATTTCACAAATTGATGAAACGGGTTGATAAAAAAGGAATAATGGTGCTTCGCGGTGATGATAAAAAACTCCGTATACTCGCAAAGTTGTTTCACAGCACGGTGCGTTTTATTGTGCCGAACAAACCGTATAGCGGTATCCATGTGCGTGTCCCGGGGGCGTATAACACACTCAACGCAACGTTTGCAGCGCGTATGGCGCACGAAATTGGCGTTGCACAAAAAGATATACTACGTGGCGTAGAAGCATTTACCGGAGTTGAGCGTCGGTTAGAAAATAAAGGGAGCATTAACGGCTGGGCGTGGTATGACGACTATGCACATCACCCGACAGAAATTAAAGCGGCGCTCCATGCACTACGACAGTTGTATCCAAAAGATTGGATCGTTGTTGTTTTTCAATCACATACACTGTCGCGCACCCGTGCCTTACTTACTGATTTTGGGAAAAGTTTTGCAGATGCAAACCACGTGTGCGTTGCACCGGTGTTTACATCAGCGCGAGAAAAAAATGACGGAACACCTATCGATCTTGCGGGTGCTATCGCCAAAAACCATACTCAAGTGGATTCTATCGATACGCCAGATGATATTTGGCAGTGCGTCAAAAATGATAGTATTCCAAATGATACGCGTAAAATCATTGTTACGATGGGTGCGGGTGATATCTATCAATGGCTTAAACGGTAATGAACTCATTGCAAAGATCCGGAACTCTTGTTGATCGATTCGGCAGCCGAGTCCGTGAGCACGAAGTGATGCGCGACCATACGCCGCTTGGTGTCGGTGGTGTTGCTGACTTTTTTCTGCGTGTCGAGTCGATAGATGAACTCATCGATGCAGTTACATGCGCGCGCGAATCATCTACTCCTTTTACCGTTATCGGTGGTGGCTCGCAGTGTGTCTTTTCTGATTTTGGCTACCCCGGTATCGTTATAGAAAACCATGCGAGTGGACATGTATGTGCTATTAATAAAAGTCAGATTATTGTCGAATCGGGAGCCAGCGCTCGCTCGCTTGCCTTTGGTGTGGCATCGCATGATTTAGGTGGCTTGGAGTTTTTAGCAAGTTATAGTGGTTCAATTGGCGGAGCAGTCTATAGTAATTACATGGTAGACAATCGGACATTACACACAACAGGGTTTGTGCGATCAAGCGCGATCAATGATTATTGTAAAAAAGTTACGGTTCTTAATAAACAATCAGAAATAGTTACCTATAATCCATCGTGGTTACGTTCGGCGCGCCACACAACACGGCTGCGCACCCAGTCGCGCGAAACGATACTTCTTACGATGACGTTTCAACTATTTAGTTCAAAAAAAGAAGAGATTGTGCGCAAGTTATCACTCTATAGCGCACAGCATTTCCCCGACAAAAAAATATCGGCGATGGTATTTATCGATCCGCTTACTACAAATGCGCACAAAGTGATCGTCCAATCGGGTGCGCATAAACTGCGGGTTGGCAACGCACGGTTGTGTAAAGAATCTCCAAATAGAATACAGACAGTTGGCGATGCACAAGCAGCCGATGTGCGTGCCCTCATCGATAGTGTCCGCCAACGCGTTTTTGACAAATGTAATGTAATGCTAGAAGACGCACTTGATTATATTGGGGAGTGGTAGGAATATTGAATAATAGAGGTCTGTCGCATTCTGTCATTGCGATACCGCTTTGGCGGGAGAAGCAATCTATGATAGATTGCCACGGGCTAATACCATCGCAACGACACGCGGATTGCCATCCCCCGACATGTTTGGGATAAACTTCCTCACAATGACAAAGTGCGCGCGAAAGTTATATATAATTAATCAATATATATATTCTACTTTACGGATACATGAATGTGCAGTATGATTATGGTGTCTAAGGAGGACTATGGATATTTCGCGGCTATATGGTATAGAGATTTTTGACTCGCGGGGGATGTCAACACTGGAAGTTCATTGTGTAACCAAAAACGGGCAAGAAAGCGTCGCATCAGTCCCATCGGGTGCATTTGCAGGGCAATACGAAGCGATACCCACTAAAGATATCACGACGGCAATACGTAATATAGAAAGTGTGATCGCCCCCGCAATGCAGGGAAAATCGTTTGAAACACAAAGTAGCGTCGATGAGCTCTTACTGTCACTCGATGGGACACAAAACAAAGAACAACTGGGTGGCAACACGCTCCTTGGCGTATCGCTCGCATGTTGTCGCGCACTTGCTACCAGTCAGAGCAAAACACTCGTCGCATTTATCCAAGAAGCATACGGAGTGCAAGTCGAGCGCCAACCACTGTTACCCATGTTTAATATCATCAACGGAGGGGCACATGCTGATAACAACCTCACCTTTCAAGAATTTATGGTGGTGCCTCTGCGCGCCGAAATATCGTTTAAAGAAAAATGCGATCAGGGCGTAAAGATATTCCACGTGCTCAAAGAGCGACTCGAACAGATGAAAAAATCAACCAACGTTGGTGATGAAGGTGGTTTTGCACCAGAACTGAATGCCGATGAAGAGGCGATAGAGATACTTGTCGAAGCGATACAAGAAGCAGGGTATACCCCGGGCAAGGATATCGGCATCGCCGTTGATATTGCGGCAAACGGTGTCCCCGATCTTATGATCGCGACCTATCCCAAACGCCCCCTTGATTATTATGCGAGTATCACGCAAAATTACCCCATCATCGTCCTCGAAGATCCATTTACCGATAACAATTGGTCGGATTGGCAATCACTTACCACGGCGATAGGATCTAAGGTAGAACTTGCCGGCGATGATCTGTTTACCACAAACCAAGCACGACTTAAAATTGGTATCGATCAAAAAGCAGGAAATTCTATTTCGATAAAACCAAACCAAATTGGCACGGTGTCAGAAACACTTCTTACAATTAAAATGGCGGTTCAAGCACATTTTAGCATTCAAGTATCACACCGATCAGGGGAAACAGAAGATACCTTTATCAGCGATCTTGCGGTTGCGGTCGGTGCAAAATATCTCAAAGCGGGTGCACCAAACAGAGGGGAACGTATCGCAAAGTATAATCAGGTCATTCGTTTGGAATCACTTAAATAGAATTACACTTCACATGGCAAAACCATCTTTTTCGGGCGAGAGGGTGATAGATAAAAAACAAAGTATCCGGAGTTGGGTCGATCCAAAAGCGTTCCACCCTACCCCAGCTCAAGAACATCCTCGATTTCATATTCCTCGGTGGGCATATCTGTGCATCGGTGCTGCTATAGTGGTTGGTTGCATTATATGGTTTTTTATTGGATCGTCACTGTTTACCATAACGTCTGTCGAAATTCGCGGTGAATCAAAACAAGAAACAACAGATGCGGTTAACAAACTCGTCGGGAAAAATATATTTCTTATTGGAGGCAAAAAGGCAGAGCAGTCACTTGCCGCGCAACAACCCGGGATCAAAGAGATTAAAGTCATTCGTGGCTTACCTCACAGCGTTATCGTTGCGCTTGTCGAACGCGACCCTGCAATTGTCTGGGAATCAAATGGTATTCGTTTTCTTGTCGATACACAAGGTATAGCTTTTAAACAATCCGATGGTGCATATCCACGCATAGTCGATGAAAAAAATCTGCCCGTAAAACTTGGGTCAGTTGTTGCAGATCCGCTGTTTATCACCTATGTGCGGTCAGTTAATAAAGATCTTTTTGCACAGACTACCTATGAGATTGATTATATTTCGATCCCCGAAACAACGTTTCAAGCAAACATACATACAAAGCAGAGTATTGTATTAAAACTCGATACGAGCCGAACATTGGCTGACCAGTTTAACGATATTCGATACGTTTTAGAACGAAGTAAAGATGCTATCAAACAATATATCGATGTTCGTGTCCCCGGGTTTGCGTATATACAATAATAAGTCCGTAAAGTCGGAAAGTCTATAAAGTCTATAAAGTCTATAAAGTCTATAAAGTCTATAAAGTCTATAAAGTCTATAAAGTCTATAAAGTCTATAAAGTCTATAAAGTCTATAAAGTCTATAAAGTCTATAAAGTCGAAAAGTCCGTAAAGTCGAAAGGTTGATACACTATATGCGATATATGGGTGAAAAAATCTGGGAAATACGTCCACGAACACATGCAGATATTCTCGATCAAATCTGTGCCGACAGAGGTATCGATGGAATTAAAAAAGATGGTTTTTTGCACCCACACTACGAAAAGGGGATGCACGACCCGTTTTTAATGAAGGGGATGAAAAAAGCGGTTGTTCGTATTATTACTGCGTCACAGCGTAAAGAAATCATCGGCATATTTGCAGATTATGATGCAGATGGTGTCACATCGGGCGCAGTTTTGTCGTCGTGCTTAGATGCGCTTAGGTGCACATATCATATCTATATACCATCGCGGGAAGAAGGATATGGAATTAATGTTGCGGGGATTGATTATTTTAACAAGTTAGGTGTAACCCTTCTCATCGCTGTAGACATGGGTGTGACGGGTAAAAAAGAGATCAATTATGCACATACATGTGGTATGGATACAATTGTTATCGATCACCATCTTGTGCAAAAAGACAAACTGCCGAGCGGTATTGTCATCAACCCAAAACAAAAAGGAGATCCCTATCCGTTTAAAGAACTGTCAGCGTGTGGAATCGTGTTTAAATTAGCTCAAGCACTGGCGCACAGCGTGCCGAATGTTTTGTCAAAGACACAGATAAAATGGCTACTCGATCTCACTTCTCTATCTACCATCGCCGATATGGTTCCGCTTATTGATGAGAATAGAATTATCGTGCACTTTGGATTAATTGTGTGTAGAAAAACAAAGCGTATCGGGCTTAAAAAATTATACGATGTGGCATCTATCGACCCAGAAAAGATCTCCCCGGGTGTTGTTGGATTTCAGATTGCACCACATATTAACGCAGCGGGTAGAATTGATCATGCGCAGGGAGCATATTGTTTGTTAACCGAAACTAACCCAGTCAAAGCAGATCGTCTTGCTCAAGAGATTCATGCACTTAATACGAAGCGTCAGGAAGAACTTCAGGTAATGCTCGACAGCGCCCGTTTGATAGTTTTTAAAGAAAAATTGCACTTCAAAAAAATTATTATGATCGCTCACAAGGATTGGAAACCGGGTCTTGTGGGTCTTGTTGCGGGGAAATTAACAGAAGAGTTTGCGCGTCCTGCTCTTGTTTTGCACAAGCAAAAAAATATATCACGCGGATCTGCGCGTTCGATAGAAAAGATGCATCTGCTCAAAGCGTTTGATTCTATTAAACCACTTCTTATTTCCTACGGAGGACATGCACGAGCCGGTGGACTCTCTTTTGATAATACAAACTTTTCTAAAGTATACAGTAAACTACTTGCCTATGCTGATAGTCACTTTAGTTATGAAGATTGTAAGCCAACTATCTCCATCGATGGTGAACTTAGACCTTATGAAGTAACAGAAACTCTTGTTGCAAAACTCAAAAAAGTCGAACCATTTGGATTTGGTAACCCAAAACCAGTATTCGTTATGCGATCGCAAAGTATACAATCACTCTCGCCGGTAGGATCGCAGGGATCACATATTCGAGCGCAGATAGCCAACTTACCCATTATCTATTTTCAGGGGATGAGTGCATCATATATACCAAAAAAAGATGATGTTGTGGATATTGTTTTTACGCTCGAAATTAATGAATATCGTGGGCGATCGAATGTGCAGCTCGTATGCGTTGATTGGAAACAATCTTAAGGATGATGTTTCACTCGCATAGATTATCTGGACTTTTATAGTCATTAGAGTATAGTTTAGTCATGGCAACAAAAGACGTATATTATTTGTGCTCCGAGTGTGGTAATGATTTTGTAAAATGGTCAGGGCGTTGTCCGGGGTGTCGTGCATGGAATACGCTCGTTGAATATAAAAATGAAGCGAGCTCAACAAAAAAAACACGAGACCACAAAGCGGTTATCCCTCAAGTTCTCACGCAAAGTTCTCCAGAGCTCGAAAAAAGAATATCTACTGGGTCGTCAGAATTCGATCGAGCCCTTTCTGGCGGGCTTGTCGCAGGGTCGATTGCACTTCTTGGTGGTGACCCGGGAATTGGTAAAAGTACGCTTATGGTCCAGGTAGCACATTCAGTATCTGGATCACTGTATATCTCTGGAGAAGAATCAGAACATCAGATCGCTTTGCGCGCCAAACGACTTGGTCTCAAATTAGAGAGAATATCATTTATCGCGCAAACAGATGTTCACATCATTGCGGCAACCATTGCGACTCAAAAACCGAGACTGGTGATTATTGATTCTATTCAGACGATGCAAGACGATGCATTTCCATCGACACCGGGGTCGTTAGTCCAAGTGCGCGAGTGTGGGCTTGTGTTCCAGCGATTAGCAAAACAGCATAATATACCCATTATACTTGTGGGGCATGTAACCAAAGAGGGGAATATCGCAGGTCCAAAAATACTCGAACATATGGTTGATACGGTCTGCTACGTCGAGGGGAAAAGTATGCAAGAGATGCGTATTGTTCGCACAACAAAACATCGATTTGGATCAACAAACGAAATAGGATTGTTTGCGATGAAGAACAATGGGTTGCATTCATTGACAAACCCATCGGCACATTTTATTAACGACGAATCGTTGCAAACACCGGGATCGGCGTTGAGCGTTATTATAGATGGCAACCGCCCGTTTATCATAGAAGTGCAGGCACTGACAGCAAAGAGTGTATCATCCTATCCTAAACGCACTGCATCTGGATATGATGCAAAACGGCTGGAACTACTTCTCGCGATACTCGAACAACGCGCGCATATATCACTGTCTGAATATGATGTCTATATCAATATTGTGGGGGGATTAGTCGTCAAAGATAATGGTATAGATTGTGCGATCGCATGTGCAATAGCATCATCGCACGGAAAATGGGTTGTTCCCGAAAAGCTCTGCATTGTTGGTGAATGCGGACTAGCTGGAGAGATACGAAGCCCCCTCAATAATGAACTTAGAAAAAATGAAGTTGAGAGACTCGGTTATACATATTTTACACAACCGAAAACGTTAAGCGACGCGTTGAGATTGATTAAAAAGGGGACTGTATGAACACTTTGAACTCATTGCCCAACTCCACATTTGGTCTTTTGTTTGCTCTTTTGGCTGCAAGAGTCTCATCGCTCGTCACCGTAATATCTATTACGCTTCCTCACGCTTCGCCTCTTTCGCCTAAAATATCAACCAAAATACTACAAAAGCGAGTTGCGCAATGAGTTCTATAGACTACCTGTCCGAACAAAGTGTACTTCTGTTTATCATAATACTTGCAATATCTGTGTTAACACTTATCTTTACGCGTCGCTTGTTGCGCATCTCATTTCCGTATTTTTTTACGGGTGTTTTAGGACTCATTCTTGGTTTGTGGGTTGGGTCTCTGGTTGCGAGTGCTGTCAAAGATCTACCCGGATTATTGGGCAAATGGCTCCCTCTTGTGAGCCAAGTATTTATCACTGTTGGGATGATCGATCTATTTTTAGCGCAAGCACGCCCTATGGCAGATTTTTTTAGTCTTATCTCGCACAGGTTACTCCAATGGGCAAAAAGAGAAGAACAGCATAGCGAGACAGGGATTCTTATTGATACATCGGTCTTTATCGATGGGCGCATAGAAAGCATTGCGGAAACGGGGTTTCTTATCGAACCGCTTATTATCCCACGTTTTGTGCTCCTTGAACTACAACTTATTGCCGATTCCACCGATACGCTCAAACGGAGTAAAGGAAAACGGGGGATAGAGGTATTGATGAAGTTAAAACAGATTAAAAATGTTTCTGTTGTGCTCACCAAAGATGTGTTAGGGCGCAGAGGAAAAGTGGATGAAAAACTTATCCATATTGCGCTTGATAAAGGGTATCGTCTTTTAACCGTCGATTACAATTTAAACCAAGTTGCATCTATCGCCGGCGTATCCGTCTTAAATATACACGAATTAGCACACGCTCTGCGTCCCGTGCTCGCACCCGGAGATGATGTGATGGTTAAAGTTGTCCAGAAGGGAAAAGAAAAAAAACAAGGGATTGGTTATATGCCCGACGGGACGATGATCGTTGTTGAAAATGGAGAAGGATATTTAGGCGATGAGGTTGCATGCCATATTGATAGAATATTCCAAACAGTTGCGGGCAAAATGGTTTTTGTCACCCCTAAAAAATAAGTGACATCGAATATATACGATCACTCACACACTATAGGACTTTCGCACTTCATCGTCATTCTCGAATCGAAAGTGGAACGCTTCGATATCGGGAATCCATACTATCTGGATTCCGCATCAAGTGTGGAATGACATAAATGGTTATTTTGCGAAAGCCCTAACTATAGACGAGTGTTTTAGAGTGTCGTTTTTGTCAGAAAGTTACCGATGGGAGAGCGGGCTGGATAACCGGCACTATCTGTTGACAGTGCTTGGAAGAAGTATTGCGTATTTGGTAGTAATCCACCGATTTGGATGGTGTGCGTTACACCTGGTTTTGTTGACTCGACACTAGAGCTCGTGAGTGCGGTAGATGAAACACCATATACTACTTTAGACACCGCGTTTACGTCTGTTGTCCATGTAAATGATGCGGTCGTGGACGTGGGAACCACAGCGATATTGGTAATTGTTGGACCAGCTGTAGAAGCGACGATCGTTATCGACACTTTCGCCGACTGTCCCATAACCCCATTTGCGTCGCGAATAGTGGCAGACACGCTGTGGTCTCCGACAGAAAACTTGCTTGCATCGACAACAACTTTATACGGTGCGCCCGTGACCAAACCAACATCCGTTTCATCAACGTGAAATACAATATCTTTAATACCGTATTGTGCCACGGCATCGGCTGTAATCTCAAAACTTTTACTCACTTTATCTCCCGCAACCGGTTTTTGCAGCGTAACAACGGGGACACTCGCAAGCGTATACGAATCATCTTTATCGGTTGGCGGGGCGTTGTTCATACCGTTTTCCTGCGCCCAGCCCTGCACGGGACTTTCCCAACTAGAAACATCTGGTCGTTCGCTGTGGATAACCGTATAGGTATGTTCTTCTACAAGATCGGCAGGTGTTTGGTCCGTCGCAAGTTTGCTGTTTAGTTTATTTATTTTAACTTTGACATGAATATCATCTTTTTGTGATGGTATCTGCCACGATGCAAATACATCGGTGCGAACCCCGTCTTGTGGAGATGAATCTGTCGGCAATTTATTAGAGAGAAAATCGACTGCAACATCGGCAATCCCCGCTGGGCGTTCGAACTCAACATTTTCGACTGTCGATAGATACATTCGCATAAAATTATTCCAAATAGGCGCAGCAATTACCGATCCATCTGCACCAGATTTCATCGCTTTATTATCGGTATTTCCTGTCCAGACAGCGGTTGCGATTTGAGGGGTATACCCAACCGTCCACGCATCGTGGTATTCCGATGTTGTTCCTGTTTTTACGGCAACGCTATGACCGGGGATGGTGAGACTATTGGTAAACCCAAACACCATTTTTCGTGCTTCGGTATCGGAGAGAATGTTGGAGACAAGATAGGCAACCTGGGGGTCGAGAACTTGTTTATTGTGTGCATCTTTATATTCCTCGAGTACTGTATTGTCTCGGTCGGTAACTTTAAGGATCGGTGCAATAGGATTATACTTTCCGCCGTTGCCAAAGACTGCAAACGCATTTGCCATCTCTATCGGTTTTACCTCACCGCCACCCAGAACCAACGCAAGACCATATCGGTCGGGTTTTGTGAGTGTGGTAATGCCAAGATCAGATGCAGTAGTAAGCGCATTTTTTAACCCGGCGAGCGACAGTGTTTTGACCGCAGGGATATTTAAAGAGTTGGCAAGCGCCGTGCGCATTGACACCGGACCATGTGTGTTGCCATCGTAGTTGTGCGGTGTGTAGTTGCCAAAGTCAGTGGTCAGATCAAACAGGGGATATGCGGGGTTAAATTTGTCTTTAAAAGCGGTTGCATACACGATTGGTTTAAAACTTGACCCCGGTTGGCGCTCGCTTGTGGTGACATTTACTTGACCTTGGATATCGTTGTCAAAGTAATCTTTACTTCCAACCATTGCTAACACCTGACCTGTTTTTGGGTCGGTTGCAATAAGTGCTGCGTTGTTAGCTCCATACTTTTCGAGTTTTTTTGACCCGTTTGAAACGGCTTCTTCTGCCATCTTTTGAACTTTGAGATCGAGCGATGTTGTGACGGTTAGCCCGCCGTTTTGGAGCGCTTCTTCCCCGTATTTATCGGCGATAAGCTGTTCGATATAAAAAACAAAGTGGGGCGCGATGATGCTATCTTTGCGCGGGATGAATACAATCGCTTCGGCTTTTGCGCTGTCTGCATCAGCTTGGGTAATCATATCGATTTTTGCCATCTTATCCAACACAAAATCCTTGCGCTTTAAGAGTGCATCTTTGTTTTGACCGTAGGGCGAATAGTAGGTTGGTGCTTGGGGGAGTGCGGCGAGCGTTGCCGCCTGCGCAAGCGATAGTTCTTTCGCTGGCTTGCCAAAGTAGCTCCGCGATGCGGACTCTATCCCGTAGGATGTCGATCCATAGGGGATCTCGTTTAAATACAACTCAAGTATCTTATCTTTAGGATAGATCGCCTCGATCTCTATCGATAAAATAACTTCTTTAATTTTACGCGAAAATGTTTTTTTGGGGTCCAGCAGTGCGTTTTTAACAAACTGTTGCGTAATTGTTGACCCACCTTGTTTTGCACCTCCACGAGTGATATCGACGATAACCGATCGCGCGATCCCTTTAAAATCGACACCAAAATGTTTATAGAAGTTTTGATCTTCTACGGCTACCGTTGCTTTTTTCACGTTATCAGGAATTTCGCTGAAAGGAATAACGAGTCGTTTTTTATCGCCAGAGACGGCGTAGAGCATCTCACCATTTCTATCAAGAATTTTTGTCGATGCAACGTTTAACTTTTTCTCGATACTATTTGGTGTGGGGAGATCTTTAGAAAACCAAACAAAGAGGAGCACTAAAATAATGGCAAAACCAAGAAGACCCTTGCCAAAGAGTTTAAGCCAGTTTCTTTTTTTTAACTGTTTCCATAGTTCGCGATGCTTACGTGGTTGATGTGCCCGTGTATAATGGTTGAGTTTCATACAATAAGTATACGATATTTTAATGTAAATATAAAGCGAGGTCGTGAACTTTCTCAATAGAAAGTGTGTTTAGGTGTGTCAACGATCATCTGACGTTGTATCATACTAACTGATTGTGTATACTAAAAAAATAGGAGGTGCCCTATGGCAACTGCAAAAAAAACACCAAGCAAAAGTAGCGGGGGGTCAAGCTACAGTTGCAGTCCGTTTGGCGATGGCTGCGCGCCGGTAATACTTCTTATTATCGGTGTTGTCGTCTTTATCAGTATCAAATATCTATAATTTACAATTTTCATGAAACAATTTCAGGATAGTATTATCACGATCCTGCGTGGTTTACTGTCACGCACCGATATCGATGTGCACGTCACCGTACCCGACGATGCTCGTTTTGGCGATCTGACCAGTAACAGTGCGCTGATCTATGCAAAAGAGTGCAACACATCACCGCCAGAACTCGCACGCACAATTATCGAAAAGATTACACAATCCGATACACACACGCGATACACAAATCTAGAAGAAAAAAATGGGTTTATCAATGCGACACTTGCAGTCGATGTTTTGACTGCATCGGCACACACACACCTATCCAATGAATTGCCAACAGACCATAATCGATCGACGTTAAAACCATTTATTGTTGAATATTTTCAAAATAATGTTGCAAAACCACCGCATGTGGGTCATGTGCGTTCTGCTGTCATCGGTGACAGTTTAGTGCGAATTTTGCGCTATCTGGGATATCCGGTCATATCAGATACACATATCGGCGACTGGGGGACACAGTTTGGTTTGCTTATCTATGCGTTCAAAACGATGGGCGATAGAGCGGTTATAGAAAAAGATCCAATCAATGAACTCAACAAACTCTATGTCGCGCTGTCAAAGAAGATAGAAACCGATGTAACTCTTCACGACAAAGGTAAGGCGGAGTTTCTTAAGCTCGAACAGGGTGATAGTGAAAATAGAGAGCTCTGGCAATGGTTTGTCGATGTATCGCTTAAAGATTTTGAACACTATAGAGATGTGCTAGGGCTCCTCCCGTTTGATTACAATTTGGGCGAAAGTTTTTACGAACAGCATATGCCCGCTGTGCTTGCCGAGTTTACGGATAAAGGATTGGTAAAAAAAGGGGAGACAGGCGAGCAGTATGTCGACCTCGAGGAGTTTGGTTTGGGGCGATGCATTTTAATAAAGTCCGATGGAGCCACCACGTATCATATGCGCGATTTTGCAACCTATATATATAGAAAGAAAGAATTTGATTTTGCACGTAACATCTATGTGGTTGACAACCGCCAAACACATCATTTTAAACAACTTTTTAGAGTGCTTGACTGTGCGGGATATCCGGCTTTAAGCGACAGTATCCATGTTGAATTTGGATTTATGAGTTTGCCCGAAGGTCCTATCTCAACGCGCAAAGGGACCACAGTATCGCTTGATGCACTTCTTGGTGAGGCGACGTCGCGCGCGCGCGCGATTATTGATGAAAAAAACCCCGATTTAGATGATAAAGAAAAGGTTGCGACCGCTGTTGGTTTGGGCGCGATTAAATATTTTGATCTGTCGCATAACCGCACCACGGAGATTGTTTTTAACTGGGACAGCGCGCTGTCGTTTGATGGCAATTCAGGTCCGTATCTCCAATATACTCATGCGCGATTGCGGGGGATACTGCGCAGGGCAGGTGCGACAGACGCTCATCAATTCAGTCAAATTGATACATCGACACTCACATCAACCGAACGGTTGCTCTTGCGCCAGATGTATTTTTTTCAAAATACGCTCAAAAAGTCTGTCGAAGATTATTATCCAAATATCGTGTGCGAGTATCTATTTACCCTTGCATCGCTCGCTAATACCTATTATCAGCAAACGCCGATACTGCAGGAAGAAAATACATCAATCCGCCAGTTCCGATTATTTCTCATCACTGGGGTAACACATATTCTCAAAACAGGATTATCACTTTTGAGCATCGATGCACCGGATGCGATGTAAAATCATGATATAATAGAGAGTAAGGAGGAACAATGGTAGTGCAACCGTTTAAAATTGCAGTTTCTGGAGCAGCCGATGGCGATTTTGATGAATCTATCAAAGAGCTCGCCCGCGATGTTGGCAGGCAGATAGCTCTGCATCATTTTATTTTACTTACCGGCGCGACAACGGGGATACCCCAGTTTGCAGCAGAAGGTGCTAAGCAAGAAAAGGGGATGGTTATTGGGTTTTCACCGGCGTCGAGCAAACGCGAACATATGAATAAGTTTAGATTGCCTACAGAAAAACACGATATTATTTTTTACTCTAACTTTGGCTACGCTCATCGCAACACATTACTTACAACACTCTCGGACGCAGTCATTGTCATACGCGGACGCATCGGCACACTCAATGAATTTACCACAACATTCGAAGAAGATAAGATTATCGGTGTCTTGCTCGGGTCGGGTGGTATCGCCGATGAGATCCCGCATATTATCGAAATTTCACATCGCGGAAGTGGGCGGATAATCTACGACGACGACCACAAAAAATTGGTTGAGAAAGTTGTTGCAGAAGTTAAGAAAGACGAGAGAAACTATGCAGATTAAGTTTTTGGGCGCAACGCGCCACGTAACGGGATCGAACTATTTGATTACGCTTGATAACGGTGATCAGTATCTCGTCGATTGTGGTATGTTCCAAGGGTCGCATGTATTAGAAGATATGAACGCACAACCGTTTAGTTATGATCCTGCAGACATTAAGACATTACTTATCACACACGCCCATCTAGACCACACGGGGCGCATCCCTAAACTGATCAAGGAAGGGTTTACAGGAGAAATTGTAGCAACCCATGCAACGCGGGATCTGACACAGATTGTGTTAGAAGATACGGTGCGCCTTATGGATGAAGAGGCAGAGCGAGAAAATACCGTTCCGCTCTACGACGCGAGCGATGTCGCGGGGATTTTTAATCTGGATTGGCATTTTGTAGAATACGACAGAGAGGTGACCATCGGCACGGGGGTAACCGCGCGGTATTGGGACGCGGGGCATATACTCGGGTCCGCATCAATTCAAATCCGTGCAGACGGACAAACGGTCACGTTTAGCGGTGATATCGGCAATCCACCAGCGCCGCTTATCGACAAACCCCACCCGGTAGACGCAACCGATATATTAGTCATAGAATCAACCTATGGCGGGCGCATACACGAACCGCCAGAAAAACGTGTCACACAACTCCACGATGCAATTGTCGATACGCTGTCGCGCGGTGGCACACTCATGATACCCACCTTTGCCATTGAACGCGCGCAAGAACTCATTTACGAAATTAACGGGCTTATCGCATCACACCATATCCCCAACATCCCCGTGTATCTGGACAGCCCCATGGCGATCAAAGCAACGCGGGTGTTTAAGCATTACGCGGTGCTCTATAATCGCACGGATAAACAACGCGCGCTCCATGAAGATATCCTTACCTTTCCCGGGCTCACGCTTACCCAAACGGTGCAGGCATCAAAACAGATCAACACGGTCAAAGGTCCAAAAATAATAATGGCAGGCGCAGGGATGATGCATGGCGGGCGGATATTGCACCATGCTATCCGCTATCTGCCCGATGATAGGAGTATGTTACTCATCGTTGGCTACCAAGTCGAAGGGAGTATTGGCAGGCGCTTGCTCGATGGAGAAAAATCGGTCAAAATTCATGGCGATATAGTCAGCGTCCATGCGCGAGTCAAAGCGATCGGTGCGTATTCTGCACACGCCGATCAACCGGGATTGTTGCACTACATAGATTCGATCGCAGGCAAACCAAATACGATTTATATCACTCACGGTGAGTATGACCAACAGCAAATTCTTGCGGGCAAAATCACCGATCAGTTTGGTATTTCTACCGTCATTCCTGCGTTTGGAGAGATGTTTGACAATAAGAAACCAGCATCATATTGATTGGTTGTTTGGTTGTATTTGGAGATAGTTAAATGATTCGTTTTGATTTGTTATCTCTACAGATCTATCATATATAACTTATCCCCGTTCACGATAAATGCGCGGCGGGCTTTTAACTGTATAAAGACGTGAGACATGGTGGTAAACTCTGCGGGGAGGATATACTGGTGCGTGAACAATCCATTTTTATCAAATTCGAGTAAGCGGTGCTCGCCTGCATCAGTGATAAAGAACGTGGGATTATCTTCATCAAGCGTGATATCAATCGGTTTGGTGATGGTTGCAAACGGGTCGGGGATACCGGTCAACTTAAACTCTTGGCGTTCGCCTTTACTTAGTTTATCAACCTTTCCGGTCGAATCCAATACATAGACAGACCCATCGATAGCGATGTCAACCGCTTTTGATATATCGAGCTGTTTTCGTGGGATATATTTTTGTGCTGCGTCTATTACATTTTTAGATTGTATATATTTCCATATTTGGTCGTTTTCGTTATCGAGGGTATAGATTCCAATCCCATACAGTGCAAGTGCACGGATGGGCGAAAACTTTTCACCGTCCGCTGGCTGGAGTTTGGTTATACTTCCATCAGCACCGTTAAATTCAAATAATGATTGCCCTTTGGTCCCGATGAGTAGTTTTTGATCTATTGTCTGTGCGATCGCAGTAACACCATCGCTCTCGGGTAATTGTGCAACTTTTTGCGCGGTTGAGTGTGGTGTTAATCCTACTTCTGACACAACGCCGTCGGGGGATAGTGTATACCCTTTACTTCCCAAAACAGTTACAAAACTGTCTTGCGTAACGGTAACAATTGGATCTAACGTTGCTATGCGTGTTGCACCAGTCAGGGTATCATATTCTTTTTGAGATTCTGCAACCACGGGTGCGGCATCTTTTTGAGCGGGTGTTCCTGCGAGTGATTCAGCATCTTTGAGCGCTTGTCCAAAAAGAGTTTGCGCTTCTTTTTTCTTGTTAAACGAAAGCGCGGTTTTGGCATCGGCAACTTTTTTGCGTGCCAATTGGAGTGTTGCAGTTTGGGTTGCGCTTGCAACGTGTGCGCTTTTTGTACGTGAGCGCACGGTTATAGAGATAATAAGAAGAATAACAAGAACAATACCTGCCACAACAAGAACGAGCGGTCTTTTTTTGGGGTTGCGTATTGTCGATATAATATGTCGAGTTGAGAGGAGACCGGTAAGCGCTAATCTTTGGAACGTGAGCATAATTCGTCGTATCCATGATGTGCCTTTTTTGCTCTGCTGGAACTGGTAATCATGAATAGTATAGATAGATTTTCCAATGATGCTCATTGCGGGATCGTTATTTGCTTCATCAGTCTCGTGCGATCTTCGATCCTTTATACCGGTGATCGCGCTATCAAGCTTGTGTGCAAGTCCGGACGAATGTTTAGTAAGAAGTGGGTGCGTTTTTGACCACACATTTCGCATTGCAGACGCTGTTTTTGTTGATGCGTGTTTTACCGATGTTGTCGCTTTGGGGATGAGTGTATCTTTTGTGAGTTTTCCAAAATTCTTTGCATGCGTTCCGCTTTGTTTTGCGACGCGCTGCGCAAGCGGTTTACCCCGCGCCGTCCACCATTTTTTGAATCGCGCCGTAAACGTATCCGATGCCTGATCTAAGTAGACGACATCAGGGTCGTTGCTGTGTAAACTTTCAGGGACAAGACGCACCACAATTGCGTTTACTGTTTTTTGTTTTGATTTTTTGAGTTGGTTACGTATCTCGCAGCTCGCTTGATATGGCGGGGCATCGTCGACTGCATGTTGGAGAATATCAAGACCAACACTGTCAAGCAGAGTTGGGTTTGCAAGCACAATAGTATCGAGCGCTAATAGCGACCCGCTCGTCACCGATTTAAATGTTTTGACGGGATTTTGCTCTGCATCTTGTGTCCGCGATGTAATATACGACACTTTACCGTCGCGGAACAAAAATGCATCTGCATTACCTGTTGATGACAGATGTATCTCTTTGCCGATAACGACCATGGCGACGGCGTTTAAATGACCGATCCACTCCGTATCACCTTGTTCGGTAATTTTTTGGAGCATGTCGTTGACTGCTTTTATCGCCAATTCAAAATTAACAAGGTCGGAGGTTGATGATCCTTCGTAATACGTTTTTTTACACGTTGCAAGGATACTCGAGCCAATTTGTGAGAGGGGGAACCACGGACGAGTAATTTCGACTAAGACAGAGAGTTCACCAAGAATACGTTGCTCATCAGTTTCGGGGACATATCTTTGAGCAGTCAAAAAACGATCATCTAATTTTTGCGATGTGACAATCCGCGTTGATTGTATTGTCAGAGATTCGGACATTTCCCCTTTCACTTATACCTGCCACTACTGGTTATGTTTACATTGAACGGATACCCATGTTTACATTGAACGGAGTGAGATGGTCGGGGTGACTGGATTCCCTGCCAGTGCAGGGTAAACTTCTCATCCAGTCACTACTTACTGGTGGTCGGGGTGACTGGATTCGAACCAGCGACCTCAGGACCCCCAGCCCTGCGCGCTAACCAACTGCGCTACACCCCGTGTATAATATAAACTCTAAACTCTAAACTCTAAACTCCCCGCCTGCCATCGACTTGGCATGTCGGGCAGGTAAACTCTAAACATC
>Ga0210049_1000670_pt1 | contig 29872 bp, 32 predicted proteins | sample CryGeyCG2014_300_2_FD_183964 | JGI IMG/M metagenome (GOLD analysis project Ga0210049, IMG submission 183964) | Groundwater microbial communities from aquifer - Crystal Geyser CG06_land_8/20/14_3.00 (SPAdes) (version 2) | ecosystem: Environmental > Aquatic > Deep subsurface > Groundwater | place... | reverse complement strand
TCTCCGGAAAATTTAAGGCGACTGATAATTACTTGGGAATAATCTCAATTAGATTTAATAAAGAAAACTTAAGTGGAGATTCTGTTTTTAAAATAAAAAATGTTCTTGACGATGATTGGTACCATACCGCCACAATTTCGGCTGTTCAATATACTACATTGCCGTTTTATTCTTTCGGCTTTCCTATAATTGAAAAATCAAAAGATCAGATTTACCAATTTCAGATCAAATTATTTTCCAGAAATGGGGGATTATCACTTAGCAAACAAGCTCCGGTATTGGTCACTAACTACGCTTACCCTAAAGAAATACTTTTAAAAAATCCATCTCTTCTTATTGAATTTATCAGAAATAAAGTCGGCTATTACTTAATCGACCGTAATTCCTGGAAAGTATTTTTGCTCTATAGCTTACCGCTTATTTTATATATTTCATATTTTTTAATAATTCATAAATTTATTTCCAGTGAAAACAAACTGTTTGCAGAAAAATTTATCAAAAATTTGATGAAACCATCCATCATAATTCCCATAATTTTAATGGCGGTTGATATCTTCATAGTCAGAAAATACTCTGATAACGTCACTTCATTTTTGACATTACTATGGATCATCGCCATTATTACCTACCGGATGGATGCAAGAATTTCTTTTGGTCTGGCACTAATATTCCTTACCTTTTGTCCTTTTTTACTATCTGTTCCGATGGATTGGATCGCAGAAAAGTCGGCTATCTGGGCTTATATGATGCTCGTCGTCGGGACATTTCAATCGGTAATTGATATCAGTCCGATACTCCAAAGGATACTAAAAACAAAATTTTTTCGATCCCTAATCAAATTCATCAGGACGGTCTTTACCATACTTGACCGTCTAATAATCAAATTATTAATTTTCATCAAACAAACTTTTATTTTATTACTTAAAATAATTTTTAATAGATTACCCCATTCTTTTTTTGGCTGGCTGATTTTTATTGGAAAATTATTTCTTTTGATATTTACTTTATTTATTTTTGTAATTTCAGTTACGTTCATCACTTTAAAAATTCAAAACGCAATCAGGATTATCAATCATAAAAAAATCAGGCTTTCAATGAACCCGACTATCGAAGCGATCGAACCAAAATTGGTATATAAGGGGACGAAGATAATCGTCTACGGAAAAGGTTTTGGCTGGGATGATAAAAGGTCAAAAATATTAATTGACGGTAAAAAGATTGATGATATCCTATGGACAGACTCGAAGATTAATTTCCCCGTCCCGCTGCACTGGAAAATGGGAGTCCATAAAATCTGGATTGAAAAAAAGATTGACTGGGACGGAAAAATAGAGATTGGCAAAAGCCAGATTTTTGAAATAAAAGTTTTACCGGTGACTGATAAATTTAGCGAAGATGACAAGCTATATATTGAACAGCTGAAAACACTCCGAAAAGAAACTTTGGAGATTAATGGATATGAAGAGCGTTAGAACGTGGAACGTTGGAACGTTGGAACGTTGGAACGTTGGAACGTTGGAACGTATAATGAACATATGTTTAATTATTCCTTCTGGGCCGATGAGGCTTATATTTCCGGGATAGCCTCTCAGTTAGTAGCCGGAAAGTATTCTCTTTTTCAAGCTTTTGATGCACTTTCCTATCAGAGATTATATATCCTTGTTATCAGTTTCTTTTTTAAATTATTTGGTGTATCGGAATTTGTGGCAAGACTCCCGTCAATGATTGCCTTTGTGATTGGAATAGGAATTATTTTCTTATTGGCTAAAAAAATGAGCGGTGTTTATGGTGGTTTAATCAGCGCTTTTTTATATGCTTTTTCCCACCTCAATCTCGCCTATGCGACGATGGCAAGACCCTACAGTATCTTGGAGACAATCGCTTTGCTGATTTTGTATTTATTGACTGAAAAGAAGACCAATCATCTTTTAATTATTTTACTTTGTATCATTGCCACGCTTTTGCATAGCATAGGAGTGATGATATGGGGGGTATATTTTGTATATTTAGTTTTAAGGTTAAAAAGTTCGAAAGTTAAAAAGTTGGGTCTTTCAAACCTTCAAACCTTGAAACCTTCAAACCTTCAAACCTTGAAACCTTCAAACTATCTTAATCTTATTGTCTTTATTTGTATTGGATATTTTCTTATCCTCCCCATCGCCAGCTCCTCTCTCGGTGGGGGATTATTTCCATATAATAATTCCTATCAATCAGTAAAATTATTTACTTACAAATATTCTTTCATATTGGTTTCGGCATTTTTTGGTTTTATCTGGTCGTTTAAAAAAAATAGAAACTTAAATCTTGCTATCCTTTTCTATTCGGCTGTTGTATTTTTTATGGCAACGTTTCGGGCGTACATTTTTAATATCCGTTACGTTCTATCTCTATTTGGAATTATGTTTTTATATTTTGGAATCTTTTGGGCGAAGGTGGGGGAGAAATATGAAAATAGTTTTAAAGTTATAAGGTTTAAAGGTTTGAAGGTTACAGGGAAAGCGATTGTTCCTCTATCCGTGATTATTCTTATGTATGTAACTGGGTATAAGATTGTTCGCTTTCCTCAAACATACTACAACCCAAACATTGACAAATATGGTGATGTTCAGATCGCCAATTACAAAGATTTCTATGGAGAGCTAAAAAAAAGGTTTCCTGATTATAAAAATTTGTATGTAGTTAACGATACTTTTGACGTCGAATATTGGTATTTCGGACGATATTCAAATACCTATTTTATGAAATTTACGAAAAAACCATATAAACATCATACGGCTAACGCAATGATTTATGGATCTTTGGCTGACTTTAAAAAAATAGTAAAAAAATATCGCAGGGGTCTATTAATCATCGAAGATTGGCAAAGCTTTGTCCCAGATGATGTAAAAGAATACGCTAAGAAAAATTTAAAATTAGAATTTCGTGTTGAAAGCTTGAAAGAAGCTCCCGATGATCCCTGGCCGTTAGCGCTGTATTCGTGGGGAATGGAACCGAAGGTTCTAAAGTTTTAAGGTTCTAAGGTTGGAAGGTTTGAGGGTTGAAAGGTTGAAAGGTTTTGACTTGATAATTATTGAACTTTTTAACCTTGGAACTTTTGAACTTTTAGACCTTATAATTAAATATGAGCAAATTTAACACGATTGAAGAAATTCAGTGTTGGCAAGAGGGAATTAAATTAGCAAAACAAATATACGATTTAAAACGAAAGTCTGAATTATTCAAAAGAGATTTTAGTTTTATTGATCAAATTCAAAGAGCAAGTATATCTATTCCTTCTAACATCGCAGAAGGATACGAACGACAATCTAATCAAGAGTTTATACATTTTCTTTATATTGCTAAAGGTTCGTGTGGCGAAGTCCGTACTCAGCTCTTCATAGGCTATGAAATAGGGTATATAATTAAACCTGATTTTGAAAACCTAAATTTACTATGTCTAAAGATTTCTAAAATGATAATGAGTCTTATAAAAGTCTTGCGAACTTTTAAACCTTGAACATTTTAACCTTATAATTTTTGAGCCTTGAAACTTTAAAACTTTTTAACTTTTAAACTATGAAACGAAGTGCCCTGACAATTACAATAATAAACGGTCTTGTGACCGCTATCCAGATAGTTGGTCAAATAGTAGTAGCTCGTTTATTTGGCGCAAAAATTGAACTTGATTCTTTTGTCTCCGCCGTCACGATACCGACTATCCTGACGACTGTCATCGCCGCCACTCTTAGTGATGCCTTTCTACCTATCCTCAAAAAAAAACAAATCGATAATGAAGAGAATGCCAATAAATATTTTTTTAGAATTGCTTTTATCATCAGCATTATTATCCTTATCATCACATTTGGGATTGATTTATTTTCGACTAAACTACTGACTGCGATGTTTGGGGTACGGGGACCTGCGTTTATTTTGATGACCGATACTCTGATGAAATATATGATCTATACCCTGCCATTTACCGTGATTGGGACATTCTCTAATGCTTATCTTTACAGCAAAAAACAATTTTTTCTTCCATCGATTGCTTACTTTTTAGGAAGCGTTATCAATCTTGCTTTGATTATAATTCTTTCGCCAATCATTGGAATTGCCAGTATGGTCGTCGGTTTCATAACGGCAATTATTTTGCAATTTTTTCTCGTCTTTCCTTACAAGATAAGGTCTTACATCTTAACCTCAATCAAATCTATCAATAAAAAAAATATCAAACAGGAAATGAAATTCCTTTTTTCCTCCTGGGCACCCCTTATAATTAGTAATTTAATTTTAGGATTTGGAGCAATCCTTGCCCGATATTTTTCCGCCCGACTTCCGGAAGGATACATCGTCTACGTCAATTTAGTGATTAAACTTTTTGCCGGATTAGTTGGGATTATGACGATAGGAATTCAGACCGTATTTTTTCCCCACTTAGTCGAACTAATTCATACAAATAATTTTGAAAGGGCAAAGCTTCAAGTAAACAAAGCAAAGTTATATGGATTTATTTTAACAATCGGAACGGTATTTATAATTATTTTTATCGCGCCTTTTTTTATGCGACTTCTTTTAACCGGAGGAAAATTTTCCAGTCATAATGTAGATTTGCTTATTTTGTTATTTCCTTATTTCATCATTCCAGGCGTGGGGTGGGGGATTAGCCAAATATTTTTTCAACCAATCATCGCAATTGGTAAACAACATATTCTGACTTTGGTTAATGTTCTCGCCGTTGGGCTTTCCTGGATAAGCGCAACCATTGCTTATAGACACTTTGGAGCGATGATGGCTATCTCGGTCGGGTTGATAGTCCTTTCATTTACTGGCATAATAGGAGCAGAAATCATATGGAGAATCGAATCAAAAAAACTAAGTCGAACCAACTAAATATCTCAATTGTTATTCCAACTTATAATAGGTCAGATCTTGCTATAAATCTTGCACAACAAATAAGACAACTTTATACAAAAAAATATCAAATAATTATTGTCGACCAAGAGAATCATAATCAGCCAGATGAAAAAATTATTAAAGAACTTAATGTTGAATATTTTAATTTACCTAATGCAAATACATCTTTAGCAAAAAATAAAGGAATTGAAACAGCTCAAGGGGATATTGTTGTTTTTTTCGACGATGATGTTGAGATTACTAATATAACTTTAACCTCACATCTCAAAGCCTATAAAGATCCAAATGTTGTTGGTGTTGCAGGTCGTGTAATTAATGATGGAGAAGTAATACCAAGTAAGTCACAAGTTGAAACCGGAATATCAAATTATATGGCTACAAAATTTGTATATAAATTTTGGAGTACAAAAAAACAGATTGTTGATTTTGTCTACGGATGCAATATGTCATTCAGAAAAAAAATCCTTGATAGTGTAGGCGGTTTTGATATAGAATTTCCGAAAATTTTTGAAGAAGTTGATCTATCTATGCGTGTAAAAAAAATGGGTGAAATTATATTTGAACCGGAGGCACTTGTCTATCACCATAAAGCAAAAAGTGGCGGAATTCGAAAAGATGAGGAACAAAAAGCCAATCTTATTTATAAAAACTATGGACATTTTATTGCCAAGCACGTCCCGTTTCCATTTTCAGTAATCACAATTCTAATTAGATCAATATCAGCCCTTAAGACAAATAAATCAGCTGTATTTTCGTTATTTAGTGGATATAAAAATTATTTTTTTTGATATGCTAAAAAAACATAACCTTCAATCCATTACTGCCGTAATCCCAGCCAAAAACGAAGAAAATAATATTGAAAGATGTATCCAAAGCGTTTTGTGGTGTGATAAAGTATTAGTCATCTCAACCGGGACAGATAAGACGGAAGAGATTGCTAAAAAATTAGGTGCCCAAGTCGTTATAAAAAACAAATCTAATGAGGACGATTTTGAGGAAGTACAAAAAAATTTAAACTGGTTTGAAAATATAATTTGTTTTGTAAGAAGGTTTCCATATCAAATAATTAAGGAACCAAAGGCGATTAAGTATATTCTAAAGGGATTTATTTATGGGAAGCAAACAAACCGTTAAAACGTTAAAACGTTGGAACGTTATTACGATAATTTCATTTATAGTTATTGCCTTTCTAATCTTTATTCGTTTTTATCGGGCTTCTGATTTTTTTAGTTTTAATTTTGATGAAGAATACCAAGCTAGTTTGGCTTTTGAGCAGGTCAAGAATTTTCATCTTATCTGGATTGGAGTTTCCGCCTCAAATATTGGTTATTATTTAGGCCCTGGTTTTACCTACCTTAACGCCTTATTATTTAAGTTAACTGGCGGCGATCCGATTTCACTCGCATATTTTGCACCATTTTTAGGAGTATTAACTGGGCTTAGTCTATACTTTGTTGTCAAAGAAATTTTTAATAAAAAGGTCGCCTTTCTTTCAATGGTTTTTTATCTGGGATCAACGCTTGTTAACTTTTATGATCGCCGTTTTTGGAATCCGCTTCCCATTCCATTTATTACCATTTGGCTTTTTTATTCATTATTTAAGGCTCAAAAAGGCAGTCGATATTTTATTCTGACATCATTTTTACTTGCTACTAGTCTTCATGTTCATCTAGCCCTTCTTGTTTTTTGGCCGGTTGTAATTTTTCTTGTCATAAAAAATATTAAAAAAATTACTCCTAAAACCTGGATTATTAGTATCGGATTATATTTGATTATTATTTCTCCTTTAATTGTTTTTGACTTTGTCCATAACTTTGATAACCTTTTGACTCCCGTAAGATATATCCAAAATAAAAATATTGAGCATCAGAAGGTGACCTCCGGAACTATAAGAAGTCATTGGCATGTTTGGATTGCAAGTTTATCCCGATACTGGTATATAAAACCGGTAACTGATATTCAAAATGAGCAGTGTCTTGGCCAACAATGTCTCATAACTCCTGGAAAAATTTGGTTAAGTTTATTGTCACTTGCTTCAATTGCTTATCTGGTTTTTAAGTCTTTTAAGGACCGAAAAAAGCAATATCTTATTTTGATGACGGCTTTTAGTATGATCTTTTTTATTTTTTATCCGGGTTATTCCGCCGAATATTATTTACTTAATTTTTTTGTTTTATTTCCAATCATATTGGCATTATTTTTTGAAAAATTACCTAATTGGTTAACAGTAATTGTTGTATCTTTATTTATTATTTTTAATTCTTTAACAATCATAAATAGTACCCAGTCAAAATTTGGATTAAATACAAAAAAAATTGGAATTAAAAAAGTAATGACCGTAATTGGTGATAAACCATATGCTTTAGAAAACTATGGTAAAGATCCAAGAAAGTATCATTCATATGGCGGTTGGAGATACCTATTCAGAACTTATGGTAAAAAACCGGCACAAGCTTTTGCAGATGAGTTTTTTGGGTGGATATACCAAAATGATATTGTTGATGAGAAGCCAATTTATCGAGTAGTTGTATCGGAAGATATTGAGTATAACAAGTCAAAACAAAAACCTATTTTAAAATTTAAAGAAGGCGCTTACTATTTTTATGTTTTCAAATATTAAAAAACTGACTGCTTATATTTTGATAACTAACATTGGTCTTATCTTACTTCTGCAATTGCATAACCTTTCGATATTTCCGCTTTCTCGAGGATTTGATGCCGGAAGCCATCTTGAGTATGTTAATTTTTTAAAAAATAACTGGCGGATCCCGCTCGCATATGAAGGTTGGGAATTGTATCAACCACCTCTTTATTACTTTTTAGTTACTTTTGTATCCTCGCCTTTTGGAATTAAAATTATTGGTCTTTTATTGTGGATACTTCTTATGATTACTTCATATAAATTCTTTCAAAAAAAATTTAACAACATTAATATTTCATTTATCGGAACTTTTATCACATCTTCCTTGCCAGTTGTACTTTACCTTACCTATACAATAAGTAATGAATTTTTTTCTGGAGTCCTTATTAGTGTTGCTCTTATTTACTATGACTCTTTTTATAAATCAACTGTTAAAAGTTCCAAAATTATATTAGGTATTCTGTTAGGTCTTTCCTTTCTTGCTAAGTCAACAGCGTTTATATTGATATTATCAATTGCTTTGGACCAACTAATTTTGGCTCGCTATAAAATTATTAAAACTGTAAAAATCCTACTTATTCCTTTGGGTATTTCTTTTTTAATAAGCGGTTGGTTTTATCTTCGTAATTGGATTTTATTTGGGGGCCCTTTTATTTCTTCTTACGACTTTCCAAAGATAAATCCACTTATGCAAACTATCGTTCCTAGGAATCTTGCCTTTTTTCTTTCACTAAAAGGCTTTTTAACAATGGATTTATTTCGTTCTCATCATTATTCTTTTTTTTCCGGAACTTTTTTTTCTTGGTTTTATGATGGACATAATGTAATTATTCCTGTTCAAGAGTTTTCTAAAATTGGAATGATCCTTGTTTTATTTTCTTTGCCTATCTTCATATTTTTTCTTATTGGATATTTCAAAGAATATTTTGTAAAGAAAAATAAAAGTGTGATTTTTCTTCTTTACTCAACATTGTTATTTATCGGGTATATTGCCTATAACTTTCGATTGCCATATTATTCGACAGTCAAGGGCGTTTTCTTGATAAGCGCAGTTATACCCTTTGGATATTTTTTTATAATGGGGATTATACCATATAAAAAATATGCCCTCTATATTTCATTATTTCTCGTCATTTATACTTTAATTTTAATAAGAAATTTTTGGATATTAAAATTTTGGTATATTGGAATCACATGAAAAGATATATAGTTGTTATATTTATTTTTATCGGTATTTTATTTCTACGGTTTTGGAAAGTACCAGAGCTATTTAATTTTACTTTTAGTGAAGAGATGCAGGCGGTCATGGCTTGGGAACAAATAAAAAATTTTCATCCTATTTGGATTGGAGTAAGTGCAGCTAATATTAATTACTATCTTGGACCTGGATTTACTTATTTAAACGCTATTCTTTTTTATTTTTCAAAAGGTGACCCTGTGATACTATCGTACTTTTCTGCATTACTTGGTTTTGTCACTGTAATTAGTCTTTTTTATATTACCAATAATTTATTTTCTAAAAATATTGCTATTTTTTCGTCAATAATTTATGGCTGTTCCACCCTTATTAACTTACATGATAGAAGGTTTTGGAATCCCACTCCAATCCCATTTATAACTCTTTGGCTTATCTTTAGTTTGATAAAAGCAAAACAAAATACAAATTGGTATATTGCTACAGCCATCCTAATCGGTTTGATTTTTCATACTCATCTCTCTTTGCTTTTTCTTTTAATTCCAACTTCTTTTAGCATTTTACAAAATATCAAAAAAATCAAGTTAACCACTTGGGCGACTATGATCTTTTGTTATTTGGTAGTTACCTCTCCTTTAATAGTATTTGATTTCGTTCATAACTTCGATAATTTACTAATGCCTTATCGAACTTTAACCGGAGAAAAAAAGGCTGATCTCTATGCTTTTTCCGTAACTGATACTATTAGCCATGCAAAAGAACTATTATCTGCCTTGGGTCGTATTTGGTTTATTAAAATGAATACCAATCCACAGGACGAGGTAATTCTTGAGTCACATATGAATAAAACTTCCGGCAATATAATATTTTCTCTTATTTCTCTTGTGGCTCTTGGATGGTTTTTCTTAAAAAACAGACAAAAGGATTTTCAAATTTTTTTTATTGCTCTTTTGACCATTATATCTGCGTTCATTTTTTATCCAAGTTATAATCCGGAATACTATCTGATGAGTTTTATTACTTTAATGACTATCGTGATTGGTTACTGGCTGAATTCCTTACCTAAGTCTCTATCCTTAGTATTGATTGGATTATTTATTTTTGTTAATGTACTTACTACCGTGACACTATCAGACAAATATGGGTTAACTGTAAGAAAACAGCTTGTAATACAGACTATGACCGCAATAAAAAGTCAAGATTTTAGTCTTGAGACAGAAGGGGTATTACCCAATAAACAATTTTCGTACGCAGGCTGGAGATATTTATTTAAAACATACGGTAGGACGCCATCTCAAAGTAACGTGGATCAAGTGTTAAGTTGGATTTACCCGGATGAGGTTAGTCAAAAGAAAATAAAATTTAAAGTAATTGTATCAGATACAATTAAGCTATCTTTTAAAGAAAAACCGTTAGCAACTTTTCATTCCGGAGATTATTATTCCTATGTAATAGATAATTAATATATGCAAACAATTACAGCCGTCATTCCGGCAAAAAACGAAGAAAATAATATTGAAAGATGTATCCAAAGCGTTTTGTGGTGTGATAAAGTATTAGTCATCTCAACCGGGACAGATAAGACGGAAGAGATTGCTAAAAAATTAGGTGCCCAAGTCGTTATAAAAAACAAATCTAATGAGGACGATTTTGAGGAAGTACAAAAAAATTTAAACTGGGCAAACAAAACGGTGACCACTGACTGGATTCTCCGAGTCGACGCCGACGAGGTCGTCACGCCGGAACTGGCGCGGGAAATTCGCAACAACGTATTAACGTTCAAACGTGAAAACGTTCCAACGTTTCGACGTTCTAATGTAGTGGCTTATGGCATCCCCCGTATTCCCAATTTTCTTGGCACATTTTTAAAGGGCGGGGATTGGGCATATGACAGATTGGTAAGATTATTCCGTCCAAAATTCTGTAAATTTGATCCGATTGTTAAAGTCCACGAACAATTTAAAGTAGACGGACAAATAGGATACTTAACAAAATCTTTACTTCATTATTCTCACCCTGATATGAAAACGCTTTTAAAAAAATTTGACTCTTATACTACTCTTGAAGCGGGACAATTAAAAGAAACAGAAATTTCGGCACTTTTAAAACTTATTTTTATCCCTCCGTATATTTTTTTAAGATGGATGATATATCATCACGGCTATCGTGACGGATTGATAGGGGTGCAAGCTGGAGCAATGCGGGCATATTATGATATTCTTCTTTACTGGAAATTTTTACTAACTCATTAAAGTTCTATTTTCGCGATACATCCTCCCGAAAGCAGTGTGAGAGTATAGCCATAAATAATTATATGTATCTCTGTCTGATTATTAGCGGAGTGACGATTATGCTTTGCCTCCCGTATCTGAGGTATAAGGGAGTAAAGACTATGAGGAAAAAAGAAATCTAAATTTTTCCTCGAACAAAATTCCTGATTTTCTCTATTGCCATTAAAGCTTTTTTGGCGTGCTCTTTCGTAATTTTACCTTCCCATAATGTTGGATATCTCGTTTCCATATAGAATTCAGTGAGGTATTCACATTCATCTCTCAAAACTTCAAATGAAGAATCATTCTTGACACAATGATCAAGGATTGTTGGTAATTCATGAATTTTTCTAAACTCAAGATTTTTGGCAACTATATATGCCTTTAAATATTTTTCTGCAGACTGTTGAAAATGAAAACAAATTTGGTCAAAAAATTCTTTTTCTTCCTCAAAGTTGATCTTAGCGAACTGAAAATCTTCTTCGGCTTTCTTAATCCATTCTAAAGATGACGCTTGATTAACCATAATTTATATAGAGTAAACAACTTTACCTTCAGATATTATTGTTTTAATGAAAGGATCTTCTAATTTTAATTTTTTATAGTATTCATCTTTTTTGATCACTAAAAAATCCACAGGGACTCCTTCTTTTTTAATTAATTTTCTTAATTGCCATCTTCTTTCTAATCCACAACTAGGGACATTATCTTTAATAATTAGTAAGTCTATATCACTATCTTTATTAAATTCTCCTCGAGCTAATGAGCCAAATAAAATAATTTGTTCTGGCTTATATTTATCCCGAATTTGAGAGATAATATTATTCAATTTGAATTGAATTATTTTGTTTGTCATATTTGTATATTGTATATATTATATAACAATTATTCTATGTAACACTATGCTTTGCCTCCCGTCAAATAATTTTATCAAAATATCTTCTATACCCGTCTTACGCTGGTTTGCGACCCATCGGGTTGTCAAAACAGCTTAGAGGGGTATATACTCGAGCAAATTCATTTGCGAGTGTTATAACTTGATTTTGGAAGAATTTTTTTCAGATAAAATAAACCACTTGAGTTCCCCCATATATTAGATTATTCGTTCTTTTGGATTAATGGCAAGAATTAATTTCCAGATTTTTCGACCTTAGCAAAACTATATTGATCAAATAATCATTTGATAGCTTCCTTTGAGCCAAAATTAAGAACTTGAAAGATGATAATTTTCTTATGTTTTTCCACTTCAATTTGATCAATCCTATATGACCAAAGTACTGCTTTAACTGATTGAGGTAGAGTACTTATCAACATAATATGTTATATTAAATTCTTGCCAAATTGTCTCCAATCACGGTTTGATATTTTATGTCATGCCATAAATAAGAAGCGATTTCTTTCTTGTCACTTTTATCACTCGATAAGATTTTCCTTAAATTTTTTTTCATTTGGAATCAAATTAGACGGTTCCAAAAATAACGCAGATAAATTGTCAGATAGTGGACGTGTTTCTTTTGTCGTCAAGAAAAGAAGAACATAGTTTTTCGTATAACCGATAAACGTCCTTGCCCCTGAATCAACACAAACCTTACCTAACCTAAGCCCAGCCATACAACTTCGAGCATATATTATTCTGCCCTTTACATCTAATTGACCCCCAACCTTAAGCAATATCTCATTATCCCAACCGGTGACAACGTCCTTTGATCCATAACCATTGTAGCCAAATCATGATTTGGCCGAGTTATTAGAATTGATTTATTCATTGATCTAAAGCAGTATAAATATTTCCTTTAATCATATCTTGCAGATATTCCAATTGTATATCAATGATTTGCCTGCCTAATTCAGTTTCATTTTTGACATTATCAACTAACTCACTTTTTGAATAATGTTTGTCTGATCCAATAATTAATCCTACTTCATCAGAATATGCTTCAATTCTTGCAATCACCAAATCTTTTAAATCATTATTTATTTTTGCCATATTATTTTAACAACTTCATACCCTCCAATTTATCTAATATTTTCATTCCGATTGATGTTTCTGCCTCTACTTCTATCTTAGCGGCCTTCCATGTCATTGGTTCTCCATCAACAACGACGATTATCTCATCTCTTGAAGCCAAAGGTAAATTTGCGTAAGTTTGTAAAAATCTTTCTTTTTTTGTTATTGATATCATAAATGAATTATAAATCGTTTTTCTTATAAATGTCAAGATTGCCTCGGTTCTATTTCAAATGTTGTGGGTTGCTTTTAATACTTTAGGTTATCTTCACAATTAAAACCTCTCTTAAAACCGATTGCACTATTTTTTCTTGTATTATAAGACAAATATTGTCATCCCCGCGAACCTGCCTGCCATCGACTCCGATCGGGGGTGGGAATGACAATCTGCGTTAAGACTTGTGAACTCTTACTTATATAGCATTACTTTTTTAAAAACTCTATCTTTACGATATATCCTCCCGAAAGCAGTGGGGGGAAGATTTTTAAATCAATTTGAATAGATCACTTTTCCGTATTTTTTTATTTCCCCAATAAGGGAATGATATTCCAGTTTTAAATTATCATTTGTTAAAGGAATCGCTTCTATTCGATCTGATACATCAATAGTCAACCTCGCTAATTCCATTAATTCTTCAATTTCATCTTTCCCAAATTGATCAGAAATAACAGCCAGATCAATATCTGAATATTGATGATTTTTACCTTTAGCAAATGAACCAAAAAGGATTATTTTTTCTGGATTTATTTTATTTTTTATCAATACCTTGATATAATTTTCTATTTCATTTAGTATTCCCTGTTTTTTTAAAATTATTTTATCGATCATAGTAATTTTTTGAATTTAATAAATAACTCTTTAGTAATGTCAAAATATTTCTGAGTAAATTCTTTAGTAGCTTTCTTGTAAAGTTTTTCTTTAAAAATATCGTAACGCGCTTCGACATTGAAAGTGGTTATCTCAGATAGATGTAATTTGAGCTCTGTACTTAATTCTAATTTCGATAAATTAGCAAGATTAATTAATTTATGCGTAGGAGGTGGGTAGGTATCATTAACTTTAATATAAATCGCTTTCAAAGTTTTTTCTATTACAAGGTGACAAAAGAAAAGACAACCACTAAATCTTCCCAACCTAAGTAAATCTTTAGCTGTTCCTAAATCTTCGACGGCACTTTTTAGCCATGCCCTTTGTAATTCGTCTCTTTCCTTTATTTCCATATATCAATTATAGCAAATCTTCGCATTAAGTGGGAAAGTCGTAATAGCCTATAGACGGGGATGACACAAAAGAATAATTGATATTACAGACCAATTACCCATTTCCTTCGCAACCTCAATGGTATTATTTATCTCCTCCCCATCCTCCCGAAAGCAGGGGAAAAATATTTTCAAATCAATTTGAATAGATCACTTTTCCGTATTTTTTTATTTCACCTATCAATGGATGATATTTCATGAACATATCTTTTTCTGCCACAGGAATTGCCTCTATTCTATCTGATACTTTTGAAGATAAATTAACCAAATACATCATTTCTTTATGAGTATCCTTTCCAAAATTTGGTGAAACAATAGCCAAATCAATATCTGAATAATCTCTTTCTTCACCTTTGGAATAGGATCCAAAAAGTATAACTTTAGAAATTTTTATCTGTTCTTTTTGTAATAAATTAATAAATCTATCAATCTCATCCTTGATTGATTTATTTTTAAAAGTTATATTTGTCATATTAGTGAAATAAAATAATTTAATAAATTTTTAGTCTTTTGAAAATATTTTTTTGTATACTCTTTTGTTGCTTTTTTATATAATTTATCTTTTATAATATCGTATCGTGCTTCAATATTAAAAGATGTCATTTCTCTTAAATCATCTACCTGTTCCTCACTTAATTCAATTTTACAATCAGTAGCCAATTTAACTAATTTGTGAATTGGAGGAGGATATTGATCATTTATTTTTATGTAACTTGCTTTTAATACCTTTTCTATTGCTATATGACACAAAAATAAAGCCCACTGATAATGTTTCATATCAATCAAATCCTCTGCTATTTTATAATCTTCCTTAGAGCTTTTTAGCCATGCCCTTTGTAATTCGTCTCTTTCCTTTATTTCCATATATCGATTATAGCAAATCTTCACATTAAGTGGGAAAGTCGTAATAGCCTATAGACGGGGATGACACAAAAGAATAATTGATATTACAGACCAATTACCCATTTCCTTCGCAACCTTAATGGTACTATTTATCTCCTTATCATCAAAACTTTACCTTAATTTCAACTTTATATTTACCACATATCCTCCCGAAAGCAGGGGAAAAATATTTTCAAAAAAATTAATTGTGTTTTCGGCTAACCCTATAAAAAATCTTTTAAATTTTGAACTTTGAAAATACATTTCTGTAAATCTAACGTGATAGGGGATTATCTTAAATTTCTTTAGGTTGTTTTTTATTGATAAGGCATATAATGTTTTGTAAGAGAATATCTGAATGTGATCTTTGTGACTTGACTCCCGATCAAAAAAAGCCAGTAGGACGTTTGTCAATGAGGTTGCATTGGGTGTTGTTAATAATAAAGTTTTTCCTGGATATAACTCTTTCAATAACTGCAAAAACTTAGAGACATCAGGGATATGTTCTATTAGTTCACCGGCGACGATTACATCAACTTTGTTAGCTGAAGCAAAGTATTTATCAAGGTCGTACAAATCCTTTTTTATTATTTTTGATCTTGGTCCGGTTTTTATCTCTGATTTGATCAGGTCAGACGAATCGATCCCGATCACTTTCTTTGCTTTTTTTGATATAAGTCCGTGTAGCCAATAACCATTGTCTTTTTTAGATTTGATCGCAGTTTCATCGTAACACCCGATATCAAGAACTCTCCTATCTTTACATAATTGGGATACATAAGACAATCTGTCTACGGGCTTCTGGATTCTTATCTTTTCAAGTGGTGTAAACTTCAACATATATTTTTTAAAAGAAAAGAATTAAAAATTTTTTATATAAAAGATAAGGCCAACTAAAAATTATGGGGATTTTATAGATTGGCTTAAAATTTAATGAGTATTCTAGTCTTTTAATATAATTTTTATCAACCGTAAACGGTTTTCTTTTTTTATATCCGGTAATTAATTTTTTAACAACGTCAGCGTAACTGAGAATCTTTTGAAAAAACCAACCGGTAAATAGTGAATAGATCAATACTAATATTTCCGTAATAAAAAATGGAACTGCTAAGAAAAGTAATAATTTTAGAGGATAATTTTTTATCAAAATAAGTAGTCTATTTCTTTCACTATGAAACCATTTATCTTTGTTTTTTGAGAAATTATACTTATGATACATAACTGACTTTGAAGATAGAAAATTTTTATACCCGGATAAAAATGACCGAATGCTCAGATCCTGATCTTCGTTGTACATAAAAAAATCCTCATCAAAAGCTCCTATATTTTCATAAAGCTCTTTTGATATAAGCATACCCGTACCGCTGACCGATAATATCTCCCTATCATTTTTTATTGGAATATATTTTTTCATATAATCTTTACAAAAGCCAAAGCCCATCAAATGTACAGCATTACCGACCGTATTGATCCTAGACTTATCTTGATCAAGCAAAATGACTGGTTGTATCAATCCCACCCTCAAACCTCTATTTTTATGAAAGTTATATGAATTTATTAAATTTGAAACGGTATTTTTTTTAAGGACCGTATCGGGATTAATAATAAAACATAGTTCAACCCCATCTCTAAAGGCAGTTTCAAGAAGAAGGTTATTTCCTTTTGCATAACCGTTATTTATTTTCAGGTCTCTAATCTTAACTTTTGGATAATTTATCTTTATAAAAGATATCGAACCGTCTTTTGATCCATTATCTCCAAAATAGATAGAGATATTTTTATATTCCTGAGCTATAAGACTATCAAAACATTCTTTGAGATATCCAAGACTATTAAGGCCTAATATTAAAACCCCGACTTTTTGGCTCATATTTTATTTCAAATCTTTTAAAGCTTCTTTTCGGATTATCTCTGTCAGTAGACGTTCATTTTTTTCAAGAATGGATAGGAGTCTGAATAAAATAAAAAATACAACTATAAATCCGAAAAATATTAAGGTATTTGAATTATGAATTGGAAATAAAGCAATATATGAAATCCCACCCCATATAAAGATAGTTGCAACCAATTTAAACACTGATTGATTTTGTTCTTTCCTGATAAATCTGACTATTCTTTCTCCAATTAAATAGAAAGTAAATAATAAAAGAAGTATAGATAGAAAAGTGATACTCATATCATCCAAATAATACTAATTTAATGATCATTTTTACAGCGCTGACAAATGACTGTTTATTTCTTTTTTTTTGGTCATAATCACTGTAACGGACATCAATTATTTTTTCTGACCATTTTAATTTATTCCTAACTATCTCACGGACAATCTCTGTCTCAAATTCATAATGATCATTATTAGTTTGGATAAGATCTACGGCTTTTTTATTATACGCGCGAAAACCGGATTGACTATCATTCACCCAAAGTCCATAAAACATCCAAGTAAAAATATTGCCTATATAGTTTCCAAAAGCTTTAAAGCGGGGGATATGACGCTTTTTAAAATCGCGTATTCCAAGAACGACATCATATCCTTTTTTTATCTCTTCGACCATTTTTTTTATGTCTTTGGGATTATGTTGGCCGTCGCTATCCAAAGTGACAACGACCTTTGAATTTAATATTTTAGCCGCTTCAAGCCCGGTTTTGACAGCCGATCCCTTTCCTCTGTTTATGCTATGACGTAAAATAATTACTCCGGTTTTTTTTAATTCGTCATATGTATTATCAGTTGAACCGTCATCAACTGCTAAAATTTTTTTCCAACCCTCTTTCTGAATTGATCTGATAACAGAAAAAATCACCTTAGATTCGTTAAATACAGGCAGAAGAATTAATATTTGATTATTTGTGAGTTTCATTGAAACCATTATAACGTATGTGTCATTCCCGCGGAGGCGGGAATCCATACTTTCCTGGATCCCCGTTTTCACGGGGATGACAATTCTTAATTAGAGACTATATAATATCTCTATTCTATGCCAAACAAGACATTAACTAAATTAGTGTTGTATCTTCTAATCCCTATCCAACTTCTAATCTTCACCTTCTTAGTTCCGCCATTTCAAAAGCCGGACGAGCAAACTCACTTTGAACAATCTTTAATAATCAGCAAAGGATTTTTATCCTGTCAAAAAAAATCTAATAACACGATTCCAATTGAGAAGAAATATATTAGTTTTATTAAAACTCCTTATCTGGATCTACTTACTCATGGGGAATCAAAACTTCCTGTGTCAATATTTTTGGATGATTTATTTTCTAATATACAAGATAATAAAAAAATTAACTTTAACATTGATCATCTTTGTAGTTTCCCAATCGTATCATATCTGCCACAAGCCTTTATATTAACAGTCAGCTCGATATTAAATCTTAATCCTATCATCTCTTTATATTTAGGAAGATTACTCATGAGCTTCATTGGATATGTTTGGTTCTTATATTTATTTAGGAAAATTGCTAAAAATTATAAATTAATCCTTCTTTTTACTTTTGTCCTTCCAATGACTTTGCATCAAATTTCCTCATTTAGTTATGACGTGGCCCACATCATGTTCGGGTTAACTTTTTTTGTACTAATAGTGTCATTCCCTCGAAAGAGGGAATCCAGTCAAAAATTACATTATTTCAAATTATTCCTTATATTATTATTATTCCTATTAAGTAAAAAGCTTGGCTATGAAGCGTTTTTCTTATTGATCTTCCTCATTCCATTTGAGATTAAGCCGGTAATAATTTCTATCTTGATATTTTTACCTTTTTATCTGTTGTCAAAGACATCAGGAGTTCATGATCTTTCATATTTTTCAAATAATCAAATTTTTGACCCTTTACGTCAGCTAAATTTCTTACTTTCAAATCCAATGAATATCATTAAAGTATTAATTGTCACCACAGTCCAGCGTTTTGGTTTTTATTTACAAAGCCTTATCGGGATCTTTGGCTGGCTGGAGTACGGATTAGATCCACTAAGTTATTTGTTATACGGACTATTTTTTATTTATGTAATTGTAGAGACGAGGCATACCTTGTCACTACATAAAAACAAAACAATATTATTGTCTTTAACATTAATAATTTCATATATTTTTATTATTCTTTTGGGTTTTGTTTTTTATACAGTTAAAGGAACTCTTATTTCGGGAGGGATCCAGGGAAGATACTTTATTCCTTTCGTTCCATTCATAATTTTATTAATTACTCAGTTTACTCAAAAAATAAACTGGCCAAAAATAAAGATGGGGAATAATGTCAAAAACATTTTCTCTATATTAATAATCATATATCTTATGACAGCAACGTTTTATTCGGTATTTAAGCGATATTATTGATAAAATTAGACTATGAAAATTGGAATTGATATTACAATGCTCGTTTACGCCGGGTCGGGCGTAGCCAACTATACTTTTAATCTTGTTAAAACTCTTCTTGAAATAGATAAAAAAAACGAATATCGACTTTTTTATTCAAGTTTTCGTCGCCCTAAAAATTTTTATTACCTTGATCAGTTAAAGAAGCTTGGAGGCAAAATATACGATTTTCCTTTTCCACCGTCGTTACTTAAAATTATTTGGGGGAAGTTCAATATTATTCCAATTGAATTATTTACCGGAAAAGTCGACGTCTTTTTCTTCTCCGATTTTTTGCGCCCGCCACTTCTCAAAGGGACAAAAGGATTGACAACCGTTCACGACCTGACCTGGAAACTTTTCCCTGAATATCATACCAAGGACGTCATCGAAGCCCATCAAAAAAAGTTGGAAAAAACAATCGAATTTGGCGATACGATAATCGTTGACTCAGAAAATACAAAGAATGATTTATTAAAACTTTATCCGCAAACAAAACCTAACAAAATCAACGTAATCTACCCCGGCATCGGAAACGAATTCAAACCAAATGATAATAAGCAAAAATTAACAGATATTCTAAAAAAATATAATACTATTGCTACTAATCACTATTCACTAGCCACTAATCACTATCTTCTCTACGTCGGCGCCATCGAACCCCGCAAAAATCTTACTCTTGCTACCGAAATTTTTAGTCAACTTATTAAGACTACAAACGACAACCTACCAACTACAACCTTACAATTTATAATCGTCGGCCGGGCCGGGTGGAAAAATGAAGACGTGTTTAGGTCGATCAAACAGTTAGGTCTCGAAGATCGGGTTATATTTACCGGTTTTGTCGAAGATGAAGACCTGCCATATCTATATAGAGGTGCTCGATTGACCGTCTATCTTTCATCCTATGAAGGTTTCGGGTTACCGCCAATAGAATCTTTAGCCTGCGGTACACCGGTGATTGCCGGTGATAACTCTTCGATGCGGGAAACAATCGATAAAAAATTTTTAGTCGATGTGACGGATAAAAATAAAATTTTAGAAAAAATGAAGTATCTACTTAGTAATAAAACAAATACAAACTCTAACGAAATTCAAGAAAGGTTTGATTGGAGGGTATCTGCAAGAAAATTTCTGAAAATAATTAATGATTTGTAAGGAACAAAAATATTTGTTCCCTACTGATTTCATCTGATTTCATCTGATTTCATCTGATTTCATCTGATTATATCTTTTTAAATCCGCCTCGACCATCATCTTCACTAATTCTTCAAAGGAAGTCTTGGCTTTCCAACCCAATTGTTTTTGCGCTTTAGTCGGTCGGGCTTTCAGATTAGGCACTTCAGCCGGTCTTTTGAATCTGGCATCAATGACGACATATTTTTCCCAATCAGAAATTCCGGCAGATTTGAATGCCAACTGGACAAACTCTTTGACAGAATGATTCTCACCGGTACCGACGACATAATCATCAGGTTTTTCTGCTTGAAGCATAAGATACATCGCCTCGACATAATCTCCGGCAAAACCCCAGTCACGTTTGGCATCCATATTACCAAGTCGCAATTCTTTTGAGAGACCCATTTTTATCTTAGCCACTCCATCGGTAATTTTGCGAGAAACAAATTGAATACCGCGAATAGGGGATTCGTGGTTAAATAAAATACCGTTACAAGTAAAAATATCGTATGATTCTCGGAAATTAACCGTCATCCAATAGGCATAGACTTTGGAAATTCCGTAAGGGGAGCGGGGATGAAAAATCGTATTTTCGTCTTGAGCTCCATTTTCGTGGCTGGTACCAAACATCTCTGAAGTTGAGGCCTGATAAAACTTGGTCGTCGGGGAAAAAAGCTTAATCGCATTAAGTATATAAAGAACTCCAAGAGCATTAATCTCGGTTGTTAATTTAGCTTGTTGCCATGATGCGCCGACGAATGATTGAGCAGCTAAATTATATATTTCATCAGGCATAGTTCTCTTAACAAGATGAAGCAGGGATGATTCATCAGACATATCTCCGTCCACAAGCTCAACTTTTTTAGTGATTCCCAAAAAATCCAAATTTGAAAAATTAGGATTTGAATAGCGCCTTATGAGACCGTAAACTTTATAACCCTTTTCAAGTAACAACTTTGCTAAATAAGGTCCATCCTGTCCTAAAATACCCGTTATAAGTGCTGTTTTTGCCATAATTGTATAATTATAACAGATTATTTTAATTTCAATTATAATTAACAGATGATTCAAAGGATTTCTAATTTTATTAAGAAACCAACCAGCAAGAACATCGTCATCAACACCATCGGCAACTATCTAAACGTTGTTTTTATCGCTTTTTTTGCTTTCCTACTGGTCCGGATTTTAGCCCCTTCCCAGTATGGAGTTTTGAGTGTCCTTCTTGGGATTGCCTACGTCCTGGCCAATATTCTTGATTTCGGGACAACGGCCAGCATTTATTCTTATCTACCGGTGATGATTGAAAAAAAACACAGGAATATTTATATATTTTTAAAAACAATTCTTTTTTACCAAACTATTTTTTCATTAATAATTATTTGTCTTCTTTTTATTTTCTTCCCTTATTTGGATAAAATTTTTTTTAAGACGGGCGCCCCCTGGTGGGAGCTTTATGTGACGACATTCTCTGTCCTATTTCTTGTCTGGCAGAACTATGCTATAAATGTCCTCTTTGCGGCAAAAAGATTTTTAAAGGCAAATATTTTTTTAAATCTTTCCAACTTGATAAAAACTATCATCATATTTATTCTTATTCCTCTACATCTGATTACCGTCGGTTCGATTATCTTTGTTTTTGGAATTATTGGTCCGATTGTTTTTTTTATTCTTTTATTTTTTGAAAAAAAACATATCGTTTTTAATATTTTAAAAGCACCGGTAAAAAAAGAAGAATTCCGTTTTGGTTATACGATTACATTTTTTATTGCTTCCCAATTTTTTAATTTGGCACAGAGAATGGATCTTTTTTTACTATCTTATTTTTTGTCGAAGTCACCGGAGGTCGGCTACTATGGACTGGCTCAAAAAATAATTTTGACCGTTATCGCCTCTATAGCCAGCATCACTCAAGTTCTCTCGCCAAGATTTTCAAAAATTTCTACCAAGGAGGAGGTAAGGAGAGAATTTAAAACCGGAATAGTCTATTTACTAATTCCAACCGCTTTTTTTATCGCGCTATTTTTTACACCAAATGTAATTTTTTATATATTCTTTACCGAAAAATTTTCTCAAACCGCCATCATTACCAAGACTTTAACTTGGCCATATATTATCTATACCTTTCTTAATCTGCCGGTATTATTTCTTCTATATACCGTCAAAAAACCTGCCTATATTTTGATTGCCAATTTAGCAATTTTTATCGTTATAACTTTTGGTTGTTATTATCTTATTCCAAAAATGAAAGTGGCAGGACCTCCTTACGCTTTGGCCTTATCATTTTTTATTGGGTTTATAATTCTTTCGCTGACATCTTATTTTGAATACAGAAAGCTTCCTGACAAGACTATTTAGCCCATCGTTCGTAGGTGACTTCGCGAAAACTGACTTCTTTTTTTAGTTGATAACCGTTTTTACTTAATAAAGTTTTATAGTCCAAACCATAAATATCCGCGGTATATGGTATGATAATTATTTCTTTTTGCTTACTGTCTTTTGAACTTTCTAACGTTAAAACGTTCGAACTTTGACTGTAATACTTCACCGGATCACTCGACGATAAAATCATATAGACAGGAACATTTTTTGGAAGACTCTTGACTAGACTTTTCCAATCCTCACGATGGAATTGAGAAGATAATAAATAAACTAACGAAAAAATAACAAATCCAATAACTTCGATGTATCGATACATCGAAGTTTTTTTTCCAGAGGCTAAAATGATTGCTAAGATAGGAATTAAATAGATGAATCGAAAATGTTGCAACATTGGGGTAAAAAATGAAACTAAGAATCCCAAGATTAGTGGAAAAATAAGTAAATAAAAGACAGTCTTAATAAGGACAGTCCTTATAAGAAGGACTGTCTTCCTTATAATAAACAAAATAAACGCTGTCCAGGTTCCTGCTATTCCCCAATACAACCACTTAGGATAAAAACTAATTCTGCCAATTGAAAATTTTATTGGAATTAAAAGTAGATTTTTTAGATTGGCTTTACCAAGTACTATTGACCAATTGGTGACTTGACTAAGGGCAACTTTAGAATTAATTAGTTGCTGATAAAGGAGAGGGCTGATGATTAAAGTAGTCAGTATTAAGTAGAAAGTATTAAGTAGAAAAAATTTATAATTCTTTTTGTATAAGGAAAACAATAGAAAACTAACTATCAGGAATATTGATCCATAGAATGTTAGAAGGGCTAAAGAAATAAACAGTCCAAATATAATTTGGTTCCTGTTTTTAAGAAAATAATATAACGCCACGGTGAGAAAAAAAGTTACTATCATATACATACGGGCTTCTTGAGAGTAATAAACTATCAGTGGATTAAATAGGAAGAATACTGCGGACCAAACCCCGCCAATCAAATAAACTACCCATCCCGTTCCCAAACTAAATAAAACCGAAGGCATTCTTAAAGCTATTTCTGAGTAACCAAACATATTCGTCCATAATTTCATAAATAGATAATATAGCGGGGGATGAAAGTCGGTCGGAGAAAATTTAGTGATAATCTGTAAAAAACTAAAGTTCTTCACCACACTGGCGGTGATCGCTTCGTCAAGCCAGAGGGATTGATTAAGAGCAATTAAACGAATTAAGAAAGCGAAGAGAAAAATGAGAAGAATTTTTTTATTAAACATTAATTTAGACTGTTACAACAACCTAAAGAGCGGGATACGGGAGTCGAACCCGTCCCCTCTGCTTGGAAAGCAGATATTCTACCGATGAACTAATCCCGCTTTGAATATATATTATACCAATTATTTCTCCCAACCGTTCGGATGGCTTTTATACCAAACAATGAGAGATCTGACTGAATCTTCAATCGTTTTGTTCGGTTTCCAACCTAAAATTTTTTCCGCTTTTTTTATGTCTGCCACTTTCTTAGCATCATCTCCTTGTCTGATATTAGCTTTTAAAATTGGAATCTCAACACCGGTTAATTTCTTAACTTGATTAATTACTTCCAAAACTGAGCTACCTGTCCCAGTCCCCAAATTTATTATTTCACTTTTTTTTGTTGATAATAAATATTCTAAAGCTTTTAAATGAGCCTCATTTAAATCAACTACGTCAATATAGTCTCGTATTGGGGTTTTATCAGGAGTATCAACTTCCGGACAGGTTAGGAAAAATTTTTCGATACCCAAAGCGCCCCGAACTGCATTTTGTACCAAAAGAGAGGAAGGTTTTTTGGAATCGCCGATCGACCCATCCTCTGATGCACCGCAAACATTAAAATATCTAAGGATCATATAATTGAAACCTTTTAATTTTCCGTGCCAAGAAATGACTTCTTCAGCCATTTTCTTTGAAGCGCCGTAGGGAGTCGTTGGTTTAAGAGGATGTTTTTCGTCAATTGGAAAATATTTTGCCTCACCATAAATTGCGCAAGTTGAAGAAAAAATAATATTCTTGATATTATATTTATCCATTGTGGAAAGTAGATTGGAGGTCACGGCTACATTATTCAAAAAATATTTCCCCGGGTCATTCATCGACTCGTCAACCAAACAAGAAGCGGCGTAATGAATAACCGCGGCGATATCTTTTTCTTTCTCAAAGATAGGGGAGAGGTCATTTTTTAAATCAGCTTCATAGTAATGAAATTTACCCAGATATTTATTTTTTAATAATTCCAACGGCTCCTTGTATCCTGTTTGAAAGTTGTCAATCCCTACAACTTCGTAACCTTTCGACAAAAATAAATCAGTGGCAACCGAACCGATGTAGCCACCAGCACCAGTGATTAAAATCTTAGACATAATATATTTTAACAAAATACTTAAAATTAATACTACAAATACTACCAATCCGACCAATACTACTAATAATCAAATAAATAATTCAATAAACAAATAATTAAATTATTTAATCATTGATTATTTTGTTTTTCATTTATTGGTAGTATTTATTTATTTGTAGTATTAGTAGTATTTTTTAATCGGTGAAACGGGTGCCAATGCACACGTCCTTCGGCAAAATAAATTCCTCCAAAAATTAAGACTCCACCGATCAAATAGAATAAATTTGGATACTCATTGAGTAGTGGACCTGCCACAACAATTGCAGCCAAAGGATCAATATAAGTGAAAATTCCCACTTCCTGAGCATTAAGTTTTGAAACTCCATAGTAAAAAAGAAAATAAGCTAAGGCAGTCGAAAAAAAAACACCATATATTATCCCAGTCAATCCGGCAAAATTAAGAAACGAAATATCCCAGATGGCAAGTTCCTTTGGAATAAATGGTATAAAAGTCAGGCTTCCAAATAAAAAAGTAATTGCTGAAACCTGAAGGGCATTTACTTTCTTTAAGACACCATGACCAAAAACTGCTTGTAAAACACTTCCAAAAGTTGCAATTAATATAAACAGATTTCCTTCAATTGCCCGAAAAACAAATTTTTTTCCATCTAAAATAAGAGGTGATAATATAATAAGAAATACTCCTGACAACGCAAAGAGCATTCCCGCCAATACTTTTAATTTTGGTTTTTCCCTCAAAAATATTATCGATAATAAATAAACGAATACTGGACCGGAAGAGGCAATCACTGGTACATTGATACTCTCGGTTTTTCCTAATCCCATAAAGAAAAATGAAATGTTGATGGTAATACCAAAAAATCCGACTAAAATAATTTTCAACCATTGTCTCGCAGTTAATTTTTGCCATTTATTCAAGGCTATCGGCAAAAAAATCAATCCGGCAAAAAAGAAACGGATGAAAGCTAAAGTAAACGGCGGAATATTGGTCAATGCGAACTTAAAAATCGGCGAGGCCATACCCCAAATGACGTTAGCAATAATAAGAGCAAGAATTGGGTTCATTTTGTTTTTTTATTTAAAAAAACTATTAGTTCCCCAATTATCCCCGTCATCACGACCTGTATACCGACGATGACTAACAGCATTCCTAAAAAAAGAATTGGTCTTCGATAGAGCATCACTCTATAAAAAATTCTTTCAATGGCGAGATATCCTAAAATTAAAAAACCGAAAAAAAATGACATTCCTCCAAAAATACCAAAAAAATGAAGCGGTTTTTCGGAAAATTTAAATAAGAAATAGGCCGTCAATGTATCAAGTAAACCTGTAAATAATTTACCAGGACCAAACTTAGATTTTCCAAATTTTCTCATATTATTTTTAACATTTATTTCCGTCACCTTAAATCCATTATAGAACACGGCCAGCGGAAAAAAACGGAAATTATTTCCATAAAAAATAAAGTCCTTTAAAACTTCTTTTTTAAATCCTTTATAACCACAATTAATATCCGTATACGGGGAGCCCAAAAAAGTTTTTAAAAACCAGGCAACGATTTTCGAATAAAATTTAACTAACAAATTATCATTGCGTTTTTCTCTTATTCCATTGACAAAATCATATCCTTCATCTATTTTTCCAATAAATTTTTTTAGATCGACCGGATCATCCTGCAAATCTCCGTCCATAAAAATTATTTTATCGCCAATCGAATTTTCAATTCCCGATTTTAAGGCGTCACCTTTTCCCAACCTTTTTCTATGCTTAATTATTTTTATATTTTTATCCTCATAACCCATAACCCCTAACTCATAACCTTTAATACTTCCATCGTCTACTAATATAATTTCCCACTTTTCCTTTTGATTTTCTAATGTATCGATTAATCGATTAATTAATACAGGGATGCTTTCGCTCTCGTTGTAAAAAGGAATTATTATTGATATCATTTTTACTTTATGAACTTTATAGACTTTTAACTCTTTTATACACCTCGATACTATTCTCACCTTGGTCATCGCCAAATTCCATCTTAAAATTCTTGTCATCTAATAATTTAAAATAAAATTTGACCGGGATATTTTCCTTCGAAATATCTCCAATTTCAGATCGGTTAATGATAATATAATCGGCGAGGGTATATTTATCAATCTCATTTTTATAAATATCTTCATCGGTTTTTCCCATTGAGGCGTAGGCAGTATCATAAAGAAAGTTATAATAATATTTTCGGTTGGTAAAAAAAGGCGCTAATTTTGGAGTAGTTGAAACTTTAATATTTTCATCTTTAAGTTTATCAACCCAGAACTGAATCGACCGACTCTTTATTTTATTAATATCCTTATAAATAGTAGGTTGTTTCACAAAATAGGGGATAGGGTTATATAAATAAATTGAGTAAAAATTTACTAATATAAAAATTAAGAAAACTATACTTTTTATAAATTTATTTTTAATAATTTTGTCAAAATTTTTATAACCCAAAATTAAAGAATAAAATAAGAAGGCAACGATTATGGAATTGTAATGAAAATAAATCGAACGCTGATTTGAATTAATACTTAAAATATTTATGGCCCACTCAGGTAAGGCGATCAATAATGTCAATGGTGAAAAAAGGGCATAAAATAAAGGACTCATTATTAATTTAAAATAACTCTTTCCATCTCTGATAATAGTTGGCAAACGTGATTTTATATTAATAAAATAACCTGTGGCAAAATGTTCACTACCTCTAAAGTAGGGGATAATAAAGTAAACAGTAGCAACAAAAAATATCACACCTAAAATCGCCGTTATTATTCCAGTTTTTCTTTGTTTTTTAATAAAAAATAAATATCCGCCTAAAAAAAATACAATTAATCCAATATGTTCTTTTGTCATTAAACTTAAGAAAATAAAAAAATAATACCAGAAATTTTTTTTCACTAAATTAAAATAGAGAGCAAAAAGAAAAAAAGTAGTCGCAAGGGTGACCGCATGAAAATCAAAAAGTGCCGTCCTCTGAATTGAAAAATAAAACAAATAACTTAGAGAAAATATCAGACTGATTAATTTTTTTTTCAAAACTTTTTTAGAAATTAAAAAAACTGCCAAAGCTCCTAAGCCTAATATTATTACTTGTCCAATAAGTAATACTTCCGGTCCCTCATATATTTTGTAAAATGGAGCAAATATTGCCAAAATCGGATCAAAATGAATAGCCAAACGGGAAATATTTTTTTTCAAATCCTGATTAGTCATTTCTAAAAATCGTCCGTGGGAAGTGTTGTAAACGACTTGATTCATAATTCCAAGGTCGTAATAATATGAATTGAGAGTTTTATTCCGACGAATTGAAAGGTAGGAAAATATGACAATAAAAAAAATTATTGATAAGCTTAACAAGATTTTAACAATATACTTCTTCACTTTATAAACTTTATAAACTTTATAAACTTTATGAACTTTATGAACTTTATAACTTTACAGACTCTTTACTTATTTCCTGAATGAAACTTTTCATGTATTTGTCTTAATCCAAAGTTTGTCACGTGAGTATATATTTGGGTCGTGGCAATATTTTTATGACCGAGCATTTCTTGGACTGACCTAAGGTCTGCTCCGTGAGATAGCAAATCCGTCGCATAAGAATGTCTAAGGATATGTGGACCAATCCGTATAGTAATCCCTGCCATTTTACGGTACTTATCGATCATCCTCTCAATTGACCTGGCAGAGAGCCTCAAACTCTCATCAGTCAATCCTTCGTTTCCTTTCGGACCGGAATAGCGTATAAATAGGGGGCGATACGGATCAGATCTTTTAGCCAAATAAAGGCCTAACCAAGTTTTAGCATTTTTTGATAGAAATACGACCCGGCCTTTCCCACCCTTACCAACTACACCAAACTCTCCCGACTGGATATTAGCCTGTTCACGATTTAAAGCAACTAACTCTGAGACTCTAAGACCAGTAGAAAAAAGCACCTCCAAAATCGTCCTATCTCGAAGCCCTTTTTCATCTTTTGAATCAACAATTTCAAATAATCTTTTTAATTCAACTGGCGACAAAAATTTTATTATCCGATCACGATTTTTCCCGAGCTCAACCATATCTGGGGAGAGCGATGCCACGCGCTGGCGGACTAAGTAGCGGAGGAAGCTCCGGAGTGCTACTAAGAAGTAATTTTGTGTTTGGCGCTTCAGAGCACCCTTATATAGGTTTTTATATTCGTGAGAAAGATATAGACGGAAGTTCCTGACAATATTATCGTCTATTTTTCCAACTGGAAAAATTTCTGTTTTATGAGTGTTATATAACCACTTCTGAAAAAAATTCAAATAGTAGCTATACATCTTGACCGTCTTGAGAGAAAGATTTTTATCAAGTTCACAGTATTCTAAGAAACGTAAAATTGCTTCCTTTATTTCCATGCAATAA
>Ga0210049_1000669_pt1 | contig 29872 bp, 25 predicted proteins | sample CryGeyCG2014_300_2_FD_183964 | JGI IMG/M metagenome (GOLD analysis project Ga0210049, IMG submission 183964) | Groundwater microbial communities from aquifer - Crystal Geyser CG06_land_8/20/14_3.00 (SPAdes) (version 2) | ecosystem: Environmental > Aquatic > Deep subsurface > Groundwater | place... | reverse complement strand
TTTTGCTACACCTAGGTAATCGTAAACGCTCAAATCATCGGCTTTCCCTACAAAGAATACAGTCGGTTGATAAATACGATCCCAGACAGTTAGGGCTTCTTCCTGATTTACTTTAGACTGACTAAGCATAAGAGATATCAACAGTGCTTGTCTTGTCTCTTCCCGCCCTTTTTCTTTATCATTAGGTGGTTCTATTCTAAACATCATTCTTCCATACCACATCATCGTTTTGAAATACTTTTTAAAATCTTCATTGCGGGTATAGTGGCCTCGTGGAACATATTGGCTGTAATCTTCCTTGTATCCAAAGATCGGCGATTCCTTAAAACCTGAATGCTTTTCTATCAAATCAAGTTCTTTTTCTACTAAATCTTTAACTTCGGAAGGAACAGGCGTGTTTGGATCAAGTAGTTTTGAGGCAACTGTAAAGTAGGCAACATTTTTCCTAGTAGATATTTTCAACTTCGAGTCACCAACGCTTGCAAATTGGCTTTGGGCAGAATCTAGCAAAACTCTATTTAGGTTTTTGAGATCGGGAATAAATTTGTTAATTTCCAAATTTCTTAAAGTATAATCGTAAAGAATATGGTATGTGTGAAGTACCGAGTCTGTGGTAACAAAGTTAGGTCTGCCGTCATCAGTATTGTCTTTATAGAGATCATAGACCTGATTATAATTTGAGGGTATAGCCACAAAACCTTGTTTCTCAAGTTTCTGCTCTACTCCGCTAAGAGAAAATAATTTCTTATTCTTTACTTGTCCCAAGCTTACCGGAAGTCTATAAGACTCTGTGCTGGGATTTATTTCAACTAAATATGGTTGATATTTCGCAAAATCAGTCGTAATGGGTGTTTTAATTGTTATCGCTTCTTGGTTCGCAAAATCTGTCGTAACAGGTGTTTTAATTGTTATCGCTTCTTGGGTATTTATTTTTTTAACTGGTTCTCCGCTTGGTTGTTTCAAGAAAAATAACCATGCAATTAAGCCAATAACAAAAATAGAAATAACGCCAACGACAAGAAGCCGCACTTTCTTGCTGTTAGAGACATTCGAAGTTTCTGAGGTTATTCCAACCTGATTATTTTCGATTAAAGTCATTGTTTCCAAAACATCCTTTTCTTTCCATCCTTTTGCTAATAACTCAGCTTTAATGTTTTCTTTGCCTATACCATTTTGTAGTTGTTGCTTGATATAATCAAGCAGTTGTTGGTTTGTCATATGTTTTAGTTTATCAAATTTAGCTTATTAAATCATCAACACTTACCTCAAGAGCTTTCGCTATTTTTTTGAGCGTATCAAGCGTTGGATTCTGGTTTTTACCAGCTTCAATTTTAATAATTGTATTATTGGCGACATCGGCCAATCTCGCCAATTTTTCTTGGGATAATTCCTTTGTTTCCCTAAGTTTTCTAAGTGTTTTTTGAATGTTTGACATACTAATATTGTGGTAGTAGAATTAAAGTATCAGTGATATTTCTTTTCAACTACTTTAATGTTACATCAAAAATCAAAAATTGTAAATAATGGGAGCAAAAACTTGTTGTGTGCGCACGGGTGGGCGGGGCAAACACAACTTCCTTATTGGTGGCGCATTTCGCAAAGCGAAATACGAAATTCGGTGGCGGCGGAAAGCGAGGGCGGGCAAAAATTCCTGGTGGACGTCCACTCTCCAACCCCCTTCCTTTTTGCCCGCCCGAGCGTTCAGTTTCTGCCGCGCGAAGCGCGGCAATCAGTTGGAGTTCCGTTCAAAAAAAGGTTCGAGCTTCGTTCAGCAATCGCGACCAGACAAGACTTTTATCATTTCTGGGTGAAGAAGTTTGCTCCGCCTTCGCTAAAGCTACGGCGGACAGGTCGCTCATCTCGCTACAGGTGAAGTACACCAAAACCGGCGGCCGGGCAAAAATTCATTAGCGGGGACGACACTCAGATCCTCTTTTCTTTTTGCCCGCCTGCTGGAAGAAATACTTTGTGATGGTGCGATTTACAATCGTTTCAGAAAATGTTATGTTTAGTATAACAATGTAAAGCTTTGGAGGCAAATTATTATGGCCGAAGAAAAAAAGAAAATTTACCGGAATTACTATCTATCACGGAAGTAGTCAGACTCCTTGGCGTTTCCACGATGACCTTGCGGCGTTGGGATACCAAAGAAATTTTGAAGTCTTTCCGGCCGACGCCGAGCAGTCAGCGGAGGTACCGGAGGTCGGATGTTGCTAAGTTTCTAAATAATAAAAAATAATAAAAAGTAAAAATGCCAAAATCACACCTTCATAACCAAATTATAACCTGTTTGATCGGAGACCCCGTAGAGCACAGCGTTTCTGATGTTATGTTTCAGTATTTCGCCAAACTAACAGGAATTGGAAATTACAGTCACTTGAAATTTAAGATTTCTAAAAATAACCCTGAAAATCTGAAAATTGCGATGAGAGCAATTTCTGTTTTTGGAATTGTTGGCGCGAACATAACTCTCCCTTATAAAGAAGAGGCTATAAAATACCTGGATGTAGTTGATAAAACAGTAAAATTAGTAGGAGCCGTGAATACAGTTGTAAATAAAAAAGGGAAGCTTATCGGATACAATACCGATGGTCATGGAGCAATTAAAGCGATTGAAACAAAATTAAGACCCTTCAAGAGCACCGATAAAGTAACAGTGTTTGGTGCTGGCGGTGCCGCTCGAGCAATTGATCAATGGACTTATTCATATGAATAGTTTAGCACAACCCCTCAAACGGCGTCAACCCCATTAGAAGCAGATCGCCCCGAGGCGGTCGCTCGCCTCGCTGGAGCTCTGGCGAAGCGGGTAGCCGCTCCGATGTTAAAATCGGAGGGGTGGCTTCTAACGGGGTCAACCCCGTGCGCTGGTCCATATGATACTATCCACCCAGCTCTTCAAAAATATGAAATGTTATCGTTTTACAAACCTAGGTGGTCAATATCTATTTGAACCTGGACACTGCGCTGGTCCATATGATATGATCCACCTAACTCTTCAAAAATATGAAATGTTATCGTTTTACAAACCTAATGGTGTATCATATCTATCTAAACCTGGACACCCCCGTTAGAAGCAGATCGCCCCGAGGCGGTCGCTCGCCTCGCTGGAGCTTTTGCGAAGCGGGTAGCCGCTCGAGCAATTATTGGAAGCCTCCCACAAGTCTCTCATTTAACTGTGTTGAGAAGGAGGTAAAAAGATGGAAAATATGAAAATAAATCCTGACGCTTGGGAGTATTGGTATCCAGCTAAAGAAGAAAAGGTAGATAAGGATATGCCTTTGCTGGGAAAGGAATTCTGGAAACATAATGTCTCTAGGATTCTAGATTTAGGATGTGGAACAGGAAGACATGCAATTTATTTCGCTCAGAGAGGGTTTGAGGTTTATGGCTTCGATTTATCTAGAAAGGCAATCAAACAAGCTAAAGAGAAAGCAAAAGAAAAAGGATTACGAATCAATTTAAGAGTTTGTGATTGCCGTAAGACGTTCCCTTATCCCGATGGTTTTTTTGATGCAGTACTCATCGTCCGAGTAATTCATCACTACCCCACAAAAATTATCCTACAAATCATTAAGGAAATTGAACGAGTTCTAAAGGTTGACGGATATCTTTATATTCAAGTCCCGACCTTCGCAAGAGTCTCGGGATACGCAAAACTTGCTGAAAAAGAAGGTAGTCCTCAGATCAGACTAGAAAAAGGAACTTATGTTCCTACAGTTGGTCCAGAAAAAGGTGTTCCTCATCATGGATTTACGAGAAAAGAATTGAGGGAATCCCTGAGAAACTTTAGGATCAAAAATATCATCTTAAGAGACAGACACTATAACCTCTTGGGGGAAAATCACAAAGAGCGTCATAACTAAGTGTTATGACGCTCTATTTTTTTTGAATATATACCTTGTCTTGTCAACCATGCCATCACAAAGCTTTTCCTCCAGCAGACGGGGAAGAAAAGGGGCCGCACGCGCCAAAATTGAAAGAAGAGAAAAATGTTTTGCTTTGTGCCTCCGTCAGGCGGGCGGAACCGCGAGGCGGGTCAATTCCGTCCCCCCCGTCGCCATTCGGGCTTTGACGGGCAGGCAAAAAAGGTTCGCACTGCGTTCAGTAATTGCGAAAGTTTAAAGTTAAGTTTGATTAATCAGCTGACTGGTTGGCTGACTTCAGAGTTGTTGATATTATTGGCATTCTTCCTTTGCCGGCTTCGGGAAAATTTTCTATAAAGAAATTTTCTTATTTCTTCAACAGCAATAATTGAAAAGGCGATGAAGATAATGGTAAACCATTCTTTGAGAGTGAGGGGTTGAGTATTTAAAACCTTTTGCAAAAAAGGAGTGTTTAACGCGGCCAGTTGCAAAAGGATTACGGTAATAGTGGACGCTACTAAAAATTTATTTGAAAACGGATTCATTTGAAAAATAGATTTATCTTCGGAACGGCAATTCCAAGCATTAAACCATTGAAAGACGGCCAAGCTGGTAAGCGAGATTGAAAAGGCTTTGGCAAGGTCAGTTTCAAAATATCCCTTAAAAAGAAAAAGCGTCCCGATAATCATTGGCAAGGTCATAAAGAATATTCTTTTTGTCATCAAACTGTCAACCATCCATTTCTTTGGCCGCTTGAATTTTTCGCGAAGCAATCCTTTTTCTTTTGGTTCCATTGCCAAGGAAACATCAAGGAATCCGTCGGTAACAAAATTAAGCCAGATGATTTGCGCCGGCAGAAGAGGCAAGGGGTAGCCGAGCATTAAGGCACCAAAAATGGTAAGGGCTTCGCCGACGCTGGTGGAAAAAAGATAAAGAATAACTTTCTTGATTGTTTTATAAATACTCCGGCCCTCTTCCGCCGCAGCAATAATACTGGCGAAGTTGTCATCTAAAAGCACAATATCAGAAGCTTCTTTAGCCACTTCGGTGCCGATTTTGCCCATCGCCACTCCCAAGTCAGCGGCCACTAAGGAGGGAGCGTCATTAACGCCGTCGCCGGTCATTGCCACGACTTTGCCTTGTCGGTGATAGGCTTGAATAAGACGAAGTTTGTGCTCCGGCGTAACCCGGGCAAAAACAGTGGCGCGGTCAAGTTTTTTTGCCAGTTCTTCGTCAACCATTTTATCAATTTCTTCTCCGGTCAAAATAAGATTGCCTTCTTGATAAATGCCCACTTCTTTGGCAATTGCCCGAGCCGTGAGATAATGATCCCCGGTAATCATTACCACCGACATCCCCGTCTCCCTTACTTTTTGAACTGTTTCTTTAACTTCTGGCCGCAGGCTGTCTTTCATAGCAAAGAATCCGACAAAAATTAAGGGCGGCATTGCTTGAGGATTGATTTCTCGCTTGACATTAGGATTAACCGCATAAGCCACTACCCGAAAACCGTTTTGGGCAAGGTTTAAAAAGACGGACTCTAATTCTTGTCTTTTCTTTTCATTAAGTGTTTCGGTTTTATCTTTGTGCCAGAGTTTTTTACAAAGTTCAAAAACCTTTTCAGGGGCGCCGACAACAGTCAGAAAATTTTTTTTATCTAGTACCCGAACGATCGCATGATATTTTTTTTGGTAGTCAAACGGCATTTCAAAGATTTTTGGCGTTTCTTGCTCCAGAATCTCATAGTTAAATCCGATTTTCCTCGAAAACACCAACATCGCCGCTTCTGTGGGATCGCCGCTTATTTTCCAAGTGTTTGTATCTTCAAGGAAGGAAAGACGGGCATTGGCGCAAAATGCCGCGATTTGCCCGCTTAAGACAAGCTCTGGATGATTAAGGGGAGTAATAATTTCGCCGTTAAAAATTATTTCTCCTTTTGGTTCATAACCGCTGCCAGTCACTTCAAAAATTTTACCGTCTGTATACACTTTTTGGATAACCATTTCATTTTTGGTGAGCGTTCCAGTTTTATCCACCGCCAAGACTTTCGTTTGTCCTAATGATTCTACGGCCTGCAATTTTTTCACCAGAACATGACGTTTTGACATTCTTGAAACGCCGGTTGCTAAAATAAGAGTCATCACTATCGGTAGTCCTTCGGGGATAATAGAGACTGAAAGACTGACCGCGGTGGTAAACATTTCTTTTAAAGAGTGGTTAAAAAAAATACCCAGAACAATCAACAAAAGGTCGAGGCCAAAGACAGTAAAAATAATAAGGCGTGAAAGATAGCGGATTTCGGTCTTTAAAGGGATTTCAGTGTTAACGGTAGCAATTTTTTGAGCAATTTTGCCGATTTCTGTCTTAAGGCCGGTGGCGACAACAATGGCTGTGCCATTGCCGCTTAAAATATGCGTCCCCTTGAAAAGCATATTTTTTTGAGCTGTTACCGGCAGATCCGCTTGTTGAGATGATTGAGGGATCGGCAAAACAGCCTCGGTTTTAGCCACTGGCCCTGATTCACCAGTAAGACTGGCTTCATCAACTTTTAAAGTATTGGCAAAAATAATTCTGGCATCAGCCGGGATTTTTTCTCCTCCTTCTAAAACAATAATATCTCCAGGCACGACCTCAATGTCTGGAATAATAAATTCTTTTCCATCCCGTCTTACCGTTGCCGGCGTGTGAACGAATTTTTTTAACGCCAGCAGTGTGTTTTGGGCTTTTCCTTCTTGAATCGTTCCCATAATCGCATTAAAAATAAGCACAGCCAGGATCACCAGACTGTCTATAATTTGTCCCATTGCCAAGACAATGACGGCAGCCACAAGAAGAATATAAATGAGAGGGCTTTGAAACTGACGCAAAAAAATCAGGAAAAGACTCTCTACTTTTCCCTCAGGAAGTTTATTTTGACCGTATTTTAAAAGACGCTCCCCTGCTTCTTCTTTTGTTAAACCATTTTCAAATGAATGAAGCAATTCAAAGATTTCAGGAATGGTTTTGCGATACCAAGGAAGTGGTTGGGTTAGCATCTTCTTAAATATCAGGACGTCCGAGGTCCTTAAATTATTGTTGGGAAGTTTTGCTTTTAAAATAATCAATTATGGGCTGGTCGCCGACTAGACATTTTCCCGGGTCAAAAAGAAAGGGCACGCCCAATTCCTCCGGTTTCAAACCGCAACCTTCGGCTTTTTGGAGCATCAAATTGGCATTGTCTTTGTTTTGATATACTTCTAAACTTTGAAAATTAATTTTTGAACGGATATTTTCCTGCTGAAAAAATTTTTCCACCTCGGCGCAGTGAGGACAGCCCTCTCCGTAAAAGAAAATTATTTGATTAGAGTCATTTAAATTATTAAGCGGAGCCGTAATATTGTTTGCTTTTCGATTGCCGAGAAAAAGAAAAAGACAAACTATTAAAATGAGTGCCCCCACGATGATTAAGGGAATAAGAAGGTCTTTTTTATTCATGATTTTTAGCTTAAGTTATTTAAATTCTTCGGTCAACCTAAGACAAAAAGAGAAGGGAGAACCGTCAAAAACTTGACATTATAAATTTAGTATGATAAGATATAGGCAGATTATGATATCTAAAAGTCCCGCCCTAGATGCATTCCGGCAATTAACCAGGTGGGTTTCCGCAAATTAATTCCACGGAACTAATTGATATAGGAATCCCTAATGCAAACAGTTTGATCCGGAATCTAAGGACGGGACCATTTTTATTATAAAAAACAAAAAAACAAAAAACAAGGATAGTTATCCCCTCCTCTCGTTCCTTTATTTCCTTGCCCCGTATAACAACTGCGATAGGTCTGACTCAATTTCTCTAAACAAAGAAGAATCATTTATATTTAAACAAGACAAATTATCCTTTAAAACATAATGTCTTCTTCTGCTCTTTTATAGGCGTGAATTTCTTCTTTGGAAAACCAAAGCCGAATTTCGGCTTCGGCTTCTTCACGGGTTCCGGAAGCATGAACAATATTGTGAACAGCTCTTTTTTCGCTGTTAGCCAACACTGCCGAATCAATGGAAAAATCGCCCCGGATTGTTCCCATATCTGCCCTAGCCGGCATCGTATCGCCCGTCAATTTTCTTACCATCTCAACAGCATGCAAACCTTGAACAACCATTTTAATAATTGGAGAGGAAATCATAAAATCAACTAACCAAGAGCGAACCATTTTGCCGATTTTTAAGGGGTCGTCAGTACCTAATTCTTTCTTTGCCTCCAAGCCGAAGCGTTGATAAGTTTCTAAACTTTTATTTCCTAAAATTAAAAGATAACCCCGGTTATTCGGGTAATGCTTGGCTATTTCTTCTTTGCTGGACCAAACCATTTTTAAAGCAATGATTTTTAAACCGCGCTGTTCAATCCGCCGAATAATTTCGCCGCTTAAACCTCTTTTAACTCCGTCGGGCTTAATAATGACTAAAGTTTTTTCTTCTTTTGAATGAGAATGAGGCATCAAGAGTAATAGAGCAATAATATCCAAACGACAGAAGCAAAAATCGCTCCAATAATAAAGCCGATTAGACTCGGGCTTAATAATCTTCTGCTTTTAAATTTGAACATTTTATTTTATGGTCAGAAATCTTTAAATGCAACTCTTTTAGTTGAGAGGGGTTGACTTGGGCCGGCGCTTCCATCAATAAATCCCGGCCATCGCCGGTTTTCGGAAAGGCAATGACCTCACGGATGTTGGGTTCATTTTGCAAAATAGCTATAAATCTATCCAAACCGCCAGCAATCCCGCCATGCGGAGGTACGCCATACTTAAAAGCCTCAAGCAAATGCCCGAATTTTTCCTTAATTTCCTTGGGCTTATTCCCCATAATTTCAAAAACTGCTTGAAGCAATTCCGGCTTATAAATCCGGATTGAACCGCCGCCGATCTCATAGCCGTTAAGGACAAAATCATACTGATAAGCCAAAATAGCTGAAGGGTTTTTTTTAAAACGAGCTAACAAATCCTTTTTATCTTTCACTTGAGGCAAGGTAAAGGGATGATGAACCGCGTCCCATCTTTTTTCCTGTTCTTTCCACTCAAACATCGGGAAATCAACAATAAAAGCAAAAGCCAGTTCATCGGGGTCGTTTTTATTTTGACGCAAATCAGGTTTATCCGACCCATATTTCTCCCTCGCTTCTTTATAAGTCAGCCGCGGGAAAGGTTTTTTAGAAATTTTCTTTTCCGGAAAAAGTTTTTTAATGATAGCCGCATAAAGTTCTTCAACGAGATTTAAAATTTCTTCCTGGGAAGCAAAACTCATTTCTAAATCAAGTTGGGTGAATTCCGGCTGGCGGTCGCCCCGGGTATCTTCGTCCCGGAAACAGCGGGCAATTTGAAAATAATGTTCCAAGCCGGCAACCATTAAAAGCTGTTTGTATTGCTGAGGCGATTGGGGTAAAGCGTAAAATTTTCCCGGTTCTAGCCGGCAAGGCACCAAGTAATCGCGGGCGCCTTCGGGAGTTGACTTGCTTAAAATTGGAGTTTCCACTTCTATAAATTCTTTTTCGCTTAAAAAATCCCTGATGAATTTAATGACTTTTGCCCGGGTTCTTAAATTTTTTTGCAAACGCGGCCTTCGCAAATCCAAGTAGCGATATTTCATTCTTAATTCTTCATTAATTTCCAAGCCGTTAGTTTCCAAAGCAAAGGGCGGATTTTTAGCTTCGGCTAAAACTTCCAAAAAATTGGCGCTGACTTCGTACCGGCCGCTGGTAATTTTAGGATTTTCCATTCTTGGCGGTCGTTTTTTAACCATTCCCCTTACTCTTATAACCCACTCGGAATGCAATTTTTCGGCTTGGGAGTGCAGTTCCTTATTTATCGGAGAAAAAACAATTTGAGTAATGCCGGTCCGGTCTCTTAAATCAATAAAAATAAGCTTGCCGTGGTCGCGTCGGCTGTTAACCCAGCCGAAAAGCTCAACCTCTTTTCCTTCCTGCTTTTTAATATCTTGGGAAAGAGTACGCATAAAAAAATAATAACACAAAATAAACTCAGCCGCTACATCGCAAATATTAAAAGGTCAAAAATTTTGGAAAATTCTTATTTTTTGACCGTCAATTAAAAGCTTCACCAGCCCTTCTTCATCGGTACGTAAAATTTTTGCGCCAACAGCTTTCAATCTTTCCAGAACGTCTTTCGTCGGATGACCGTAGCTATTCTTTCCCACTTCTATAACCGCCACCTTCGGCCTTAAAGCATTTAAAAATTCCGGCGAAGAAGAAAATTTAGAGCCGTGATGGCTGACTTTTAAAACATCAATTGTTGAATGATAAAAAGTTACTAACTTTTTCTCAATTTTTGAGCTGATATCGCCGGTAAAAAGAGCTTTAAAGTTTGAATTTTTTAATTCTCCCACCAAAGTCGTATCATTCAATTCTTTTTCTTGAAGTAAAGATAAATCCGGCAAAAGAAAGTTAAATTGATTATCTTGATAACGAATTCTATCGCCGCCGATTAAAACAATTGTTTGAATTTTATTTTCGGCGATAACCTTCTTAAATTCTTTAAAAGCCGGAATAGGATTGTCTCGGCCGTTATAAATAAAAGCGCCAACGCGGTATCTTTTAAAAACTTCAATCAAACCGCCGAAGTGGTCGCTTTGAGGATGGGACAAAATTACTAAATCAAGATAACGGTCAAAAGGAGATAAAATTTGATTTAAATTTTCCAAAATTTGATTGTTGGCCGGACCGCCGTCAATTAAAATTTTGACCTTGCCGGACAATTTAATTAATTCGCTGTCTCCCTGACCGACCTTTAAAAAATAAATTTCTAAAGGTTTATTTAAAGAAACCAGATTTTTAATCTGCCAAAAAACCAAAATATCCAGGATGACCAATAAAATCAAGGTGAGAACTATTTTATTTTTCTGCTTCAGCCAAATTTTTCCGATAAAATCTTTGGGCATAAAAAATTATCGCCGCTAAAAATAAATAATACCCTAAAAATAACATTAAACTTATATTTTTTGAACCGGCTAGAGGAATGGTAAGTTTAGAAAAGATATTAATAACCAAAATTTCAAATTTTAAAGAAACCAAAACCAGCCAACTGACAATCATTGTCAAATAATAAGAAATAAAATTAACCGCGGCCATTAAAAATCCTAAAAACATTGTTAAGGGAACAAATTCCAAGACTAAAACATTGGCTAAAAGCGAAGTTAAGGAAAAAAGCCCAAAATTAGAAATCAAAATCGGAATGACGGCCAGCTGAGCCGAGGTGGTTGTTAAAAAATTTTCCCGCCAAGAAAGAAAACCCGGGCTTTCCGAAAGGCGGAAAATTTTTATCAGGACCGGTTTTAAATAAACAATGCCTAAAAGCGCCAAAAATGATAACTGAAATCCGACATCAAAAGCCAAAATTTTGGGATTAACCAACACCATCAGGAAACCGGTGAAAACAATGGCGTTTCTGACATCATAGTTCGGTCGACCAATTTCTTTAGCCAAAAGCGCCAAAGCCGCCATCAAGGCTGCCCTCACCACCGAAGCTTGGGCGCCGGTCATCAAGACAAAACCAATAATTACCAAAACGGTTAGGGCAAAAGAAATTCGGCGGGGGAAAATCCGACCGAACAAAGCCGCCACCGTCAAAGCAATAATAGAAATGTTATAGCCGGAAAGGGCGACCAAATGAGTGGTGCCGCTTAAATTTAAAGACTTTTTAAAATCCAACGAAAAATCGCTGCGTTGGCCGAAAGTCAAACCAGCTAAAAAAGCCGCTTCCGTGGAAGGCAGAAATTTTTTAAAGATACTGACAATTTTATCATTTAATTTAAAAAGCCCGGATTTAATCGCCGAGCCATAACCGCGACCCGAAATTGAAAATTGGGGAAAAGAAGAAACGCCGGCTATCCTTTCTTTGGCAAGATATTTACTGGTGCTGGAAGGAACTTGGTTGATACCTCCAATAAAATTCAGTTTATCGCCGTAAGCTATTTCAGGATAAGAGGCTAATTTGACCGAAACTTTCCCTTGCCAAGGCGGACTTAATTCAATAACCGCTTCCTGAAAACCATTTTTATCCAAAGGATTATCAACTACTAAGCCTTGAAAATTTAATTTTTGGTTGAAGGTAATTAAATTATGTTTTTGAAAAATAACATTGTCTAAGTGGTAGTAAAACACGCCGATAATAATCATTAAGCTTAAAATTGAAAGCCGCTGCCAAAAAGAAGAGGGAGGAATTCCAGCTAATCTCAAAATAAAAAAGCCGAGAGCCAAAAAACCAACAACTGAAATAATAATCAAAAAATTAACTTCTAGGCTGGCTAACAAAATCCCGCCAAGAAAAAACAAGACAAAATAAAAAACTAAATCGCTAATTCTCATTAATTAAAATTCTCTAGCTAAGACGGCGGGTTTTCCTTTTTGAAAGGGATGCTTAATTTCCTTCATTTCTGTGACCAAATCAGCTTTTCTGATGAAAGATTTCGGTGCCTCCCGGCCGGTCAAGATGATGTCTTTTTCCGGCGGATTAATTTTTAAAATTTTTAAAACTTGACCGGCTTTTATTAAACCCAATTTTACAGCCACATTAATTTCGTCCAAAATAATAAGGTCATATTTCTGATTTTTAATTGCCTCTTCAGCCAGCCTTAATCCTTTTTGAGCGGCCTTTTGGTGAATAGAAAGGGGCAATGAATCGCCCAATATTTTTACAAATCCCTTCCCCATTTTAAAAATTTGGAATTGGGAGGGAGGAATTTGAAATTTTTTTAAAAATTTATCTTCCCCGCAAATCCAAGGTCCTTTGATAAATTGAATCATCATTACCCGTTTGGCTTGACCGAGGGCCCTCATTGCTTGTCCCAAAGCCGCGGTTGTTTTCCCTTTTCCATTGCCGGTAAAAACTATAATCATAAAGTCATTTTAACATTATCAAGGTAGCTGAGGCTAATAATCAAAATCTTTAAAATTGGTCAAACAATAATTCCGCCGCCAAGCATTTCAAAATCCGAAGATTTTGACCCTGAGTGTATTGAAGGGCCAAAATCTGAAGATGTTGTTCGGGAGGTTATGGAAGATTGAGCGGGCCGATAAAACACTGCTGATTGGCCAGAAGCGACAAATTTCTGCGGTGTTTCAAATATCAGCTTAAATTTTTTAATTGGCTCTTTGATAAGTTGAGCTCTAGCTAGAGGTTGGCGATAACGGACGCGGGCTAGAACAGACATTCCTACATTCTCAAGAATATTAGAATATTGTGGAGAAATAAAATTAACATCAGTCAGTTCAATTTCTTTTCGGTAGAGTGCCGGATTACTATCACCCTCGGCAACAACCAGAGTATTGCTTTCAACATTCTTATTGGCGACGTAAAAAGGTTTTTGGAATTTGGGCCCCAACCCGGCCACCATTCTCCCCTGCTTCGCTTGGCCCCCGTTGGGAATTTGGAATTTCGTCCCCAGGTGTCTTTGGCCAATGGTGTAGAAATAAGCGCCATGATGCTCGCCGATTTTTTTGCCTTCAGTATCCAGAATATCACCCTCTTTAAAGGGAAGATATTGAGAAAGAAAATTTTTAATATTCACCTGTCCTAAAAAACAAATTCCCTGCGAATCTTTTTTCTCAGCTGTCGGCAAACCGGCTTTTCTGGCAATTTTTCTAACTTCGGATTTTAAATAATCGCCAATGGGGAAAAGGCAATATTTCAGCTGGTCTTGGGTCAAGGTCCAAAGAAAATAACTTTGATCCTTATTTTCGTCTTTAGCAATCATCAACGAACAACGAATCGGTACTAATTTACGAATAAACGTTCGTAATGATTCGCTATTCGTTGATTTCAGCCGCACATAATGTCCTGTTGCCACATAATCAGCACCAAGTTCCAATGCTTTTTTCAAAAACAAGCCGAATTTTATTTCTTTGTTGCACATCACGTCAGGATTAGGCGTAATCCCCTTTTTATAACCGTCAATCATATATTCAACTACTTTTTCTTTGTATTCTTTTTCCAAATCAAAAATGTAAAAAGGGATTCCTAAAAATCCCGCCACCCGGCGGGCATCTTGAGCGTCTTTTTCTAGACAGCCATCTACATTATAGCCTTTAATAAAACCGCCAATAACCTGATAACCTTTCTTTTTCAATAAAAAGGCCGCGACCGAAGAATCAACTCCGCCGGACATCGCCACAAAAACTCTTTTTTGCTTGCCTGTTTGGTTTGAAGTTAACATTGCTGATTAAAATAATTTTAATGACTTATTAAAAAAATTGCTAATTTTTGTTGACGGTCAAGAAATTTACTGTTAAAATTCAGCTGATGCTGAATTATAATGAACTTAAAGTTGGCACTCTCTTTGTCAAAGATGGCGAACCTTACGAGGTTTTGGAATACGCTTTTATTCGAATGCAGCAACGTAAACCCGTTGCCCAGCTTAGAATTAAAAATCTAATTACAGGTAAGGTTCAAAATTACGCCGCCCATCAAAATGAAACATTTAAAGAAGCCGAGGTGGAAATTTTTCCGGTCAAATTTATTTATCAACATCAGGGAGAATTTTGGTTTCAGGAACTGAATAACCCCAAAAATCGTTTTTCTTTAAAGAGCGATATTTTAAGCAAAACCGTTCAGTATTTAAAGCCCGATATTGAAATTAAAGCCTTCAAATTCTCTAACAAAAACGAGAAAGACAGAATAATCAATATTGAACTGCCAATTAAAATGGATTTTAAAGTTATTGAAGCTCCGCCGGCTGTTCGCGGCAATACAGCCCAAGGCGGAACCAAAACCGTTATTTTAGAAACCGGAGCCAAAGTCAATGTTCCTTTATTTATAGACGAAGGCGACCGGGTGAGAATAAACACCGCCACCGGCGAATATGCAGAAAGAGTTAAAGATTAAAGATTTTTCTTTCTTAAAGATTCATCAATTGATTTTTTTAGAAAATCAACATCAATACTTTCTCTTGGCGGCGAAGGCGGCAATTCCCGGGATTGTCTTTCAGAAATTGACCTGCCCGCTTTGTTGGCCGGAGAAGAAAATTCAATACCCAAATTGGTCAAGGCGGAAAAGTCTTCCCTGCCTCCTTTTTCCGGCCGCGGCTCACGGCGTTGAAAAGTTTCTCTTTCTTTCATTACTCCGCTCCAAAGATTAATTTCTTTTTCCACTTGATAATTGGGCCGGCTGTAATTTTTTCTGGACATCTGGATAATGTTATTGGCAATGGAAGTTGAAGCCGCAATTTTAAATGGCGGCAGAGTCACGGCCGAAAACGGCCGGCTGGTCACGCCATCAACCATTAATTTCAAGTAAATTGAATAGTTGGGCAAATTAACCAAATCTTCAATGATAAATTCCGGCTCAAATTCTGTTTCCAAAAACTCGGCGTCAGTCGCGCCTACCCGAAAAACAATTTTAGTGCCAACGTTGCCAAAAACAGCGTCCCGGACCCGAGTGGAAACATCGGTAATTAATTGTCCGATATATTGATGGCCTAAAATAATATTTAAACGGTATTTTCTTGCCTCGGAAAGAATGGTCGCGAAAGAATCGGTAGCAAAATTTTGAAATTCGTCAACATAAAGGTAAAAATCAACCCGTTCCTCTTCTGGAATTCTCACTCTTTCCATTGCCGCCAGCTGGATTTTGGTGATAATTAAGGCGCCCAAAAGCGAAGAATTATCTTCACCGATTTTGCCTTTAGAAACATCGGCTAAGAAAATTTTGCCGGTGTTCATAATTTCAAGAATATCAATCGTGCTCTTTGATTGACCGACGATATTCCGAATTAAGGGCGTTGAAAGAAATTGGCCGACTTTATTTTGAATCGGAGCAATAGCCTCGTTTCTAAATTGAGGTCCCCAAGCCTCATATTCATAAATCCAAAAGGCCTTGACCACCGGGTCTTTGATGTTATCAACAATTTTTTGGCGGTATTCTTTGTCAACCAAAAGCCGAATCACGCCTAACAAAGTTGAACCGGGCGTGTCCAAAAGCGCCAAAACAGCATTGTTGAGAATATATTCCATTCGGGCTGACCAAACATTAGACCAAATTTTGGTAAAAATTCCCATTAATCCCGAGGCGACCAAATGTTTATATTTCGGGTCCGGAGTTTCCAAGATGTTAAAACCGATATGAAAATCCGAATCGGCCGGATTGAAATAAATAACGTCTTTCACCCTTTCCTCGGGAATTTTGCCTAAAATGTTTTGGATTAATTCGCCGTGAGGGTCAACCACGCAGACGCCTTCGCCATTGGCAATATCTTGAATAATCATATTGTAGAGCAAGGCGGTTTTTCCGGTTCCGGTTTGACCAATAACATACATATGCTGCCGGCGGTCGGTTCTTTTAATGCCAAAAAGCCGATTAGCGTTTCTAAAGTTAGTTCTGCCAAAATAAACAACACTTTTTTCTTCTGTTTCAACCATAAAATTATTATACCACGCCGGTATATTTTTTTCTGGAAAGTTCAATAATTTGTTCGTGATAAGAAGGTTGAGAAGGAGGCAGGACCTTTAAGGTTCGGCTGGAAAAAGGGTCAAAAGTTTCTCCGTCAATGATCATTTTTATGTAAAATTCGCCAGAGGCGAGATTAATCATATCCCGAGCTTTAAAAACCGGCATCAGGGCTGTTTCCAAGCGTAAGGCATCCTCGCCGCTAACTCTAAAAATAATTAAAGTGCCGATATTGCTTAAAAGAGAGACGTTTGTTTTGGTAGAAAGTTGGGTCAAAGAGGTATGGGTAATAGTAAAATTTAAACCTCCCAGATGGGCTTCGGCCAAAAAATTTTCCAAAATCGGCAAGGCTAAATTATTAAAGCCGTCAATATAAACATAAAAATCCTGGCGTTGACTTTCATTTAAGGATTGCCTGGCGATGCCGGCTAACCGCAATTTCATCAAAAAAATTGAACCCAAAATAGCGGCATTTTCCTCTCCCAATTTATTTCTAGAAAGAGAAACAAGGATAATTTTTTTGTTTTCTATAAATTCTTCAAAATTAATTTTATTTTCTTGATGGTTGAAAATTTGCCGAATAGCAGGATGAGAAAAAAACTGGCTCAATTTGTCAATTAATGATCTAATGGCTTCGGTTTCAAATTGAGGCAGCCATTTTTGAGAAAATTCAATTTCCCAAAAATTTTTTACCAAATCATTTTTGATATATTTAACCACTTGAAGCCGAAAACTTTCGTCAGTTAATAAGTTCATAATTTCCGAAAAGCGGGCCCCGGGGTAATCAAGAAGGGCTAAACAAGCAAAACGAAACAAGTGGTCAATTCGCGGCATCCATAAGGAGCCAAAAAAATCTTTCATTATTTCCGTTAAATCCTTGATGAATTGAATTTTAAAATCAACGCCGCTGAAAGGGTTAAAAATTAAAGAATGTTCGGCGTCAGCCGGGTCAAGGTAAACCACATCTTCCATTCTTTTTTGGGGAATAAAATCCAGAACTCCTTTGGTTAGAGAGCCTTGGTAATCTATAAGCATCAAACCGTAGCCAGAGGCAATGTCCTGACGAATGAGAAGTTCAAGCAGCTTGGATTTTCCGATGTTTCTTTGGCCAACAACATAAATATGGTGTCGCCGGTCCTGACGTTTAATTCCGAAAATAAAACGTTTTTCTTCCAAAGTTGAAGCATAATTGGTTTGGCCCATAAAAGAGACGGTGGCTGGATTAAGTCGGCCGTAAATTGGCAGCCCCGGCGGCGGCGGAGCTGTTTTGGCTATTTGAGTTTGAATTTTCGGAATCATAATCAACTAGAACGCAAATTACAAAATCTTTATTTCCTTTAAAAAAGCTTCATAATCCCCCAAAACCTTCTTGGCTTCAGCTACGGGGGGGGCAAATTCCGGCGTGTGGACCAAATCATTTCTTACCCGGTGCGCTTTCCATAACCGGTCAAGAGTTTTTATTTCCCCGGGATTTAATTTTTCTAAACGGTCAGCCAAATGTTCACCCTTTAACCCCAACTCTTTTGAAACATCTTCAATAAGCTTATCCGCTTCAATGATGGCGGCATATACTTTTTCCGGCTCTTCTGAAACGCTCCTTTTTAAAATTTCCTCCCAACGTTTTTTAAATAGGGCATTATCTAGAGTTAAAATACTTTTTGATTCACGGGGCAAAAAAATTTTAGGCCGGCTTGAATAAACTCTGAATAAGACAAAAATAAACAATCCCAAAACCGCCGCATCAATAACCAAAAAAATGCTTCTGACAAAATAAAATATTGAACGCCAAGGTAAATTATTGAAAAAAAACCAAAGGGATTGAAATAAATTATTGAAAAAATCAGCCATAAATTATTTATTAAATTTTTCTATTTCTTTTTCTTCGCCGAAAATTGACAAACCAGCCGGCGGTCCGGCGCGGCGGCTTTCCAAATGACGAATATGAGGTTCGGTCACCACCACCGCCGTCGGCATATGAAATAAAGTGGCTAAACATTCGGTATTCATTTTAAAACTCTGCGAAGCAAAGTTCCAATTATAAAAGGAGGAGATAGGCAAACGTCCGATATCGGATGCCGGCGGCATTTCTCTTTTTTTATAATTAAACAATAAACGTTCCTTGCGATACTCAATTCTTTTATTAGAAAACAAGTAAGGTTTTCTCCAAATGGTGGCAAAGGGAGTCACGCCGCGATTTGGTTTAAAAGAATTAAGATTAAGAGCGGCATATTGATTAAATGAACCTATTAACCCTTTCTTGGCGTAAATTTTATCATAAGTTATCTTTGGAGAAAGGTATAAAAGGCGAATTAAAGTGTTAAAAGCCGGTTTGGAAAGATTTCTTTCAACGGCTTTTAGGATATCTGTTTGCCCGGGGGAACGGACACCTAACTTTGTTCCTATCTCTCCTTCTTTACCAAACTCAATAAGTGTCGGTTTTCTGAGTTTTTCTAAAAAATCTTCCCATTTATCTTTCCATTCCTTTGGATCAACGGGAGCAATGAGAATTTGAATGCCCGTAAATTCGTCTTTTTGTAATTTAGCCAAGGCCTCTAGGAAAGTGGAAATAGGGTCAAATTTTTTTTCTTCTTCTATATTTTCAAAGTCAATATATGTCTTAATAGGATAAACTTCTTCACTGGCTAAAATTATTTCCGTGCCAGAAAAGTCAAGCCCTTTTTTATAGGCCTCGGCAACATTCTTGGGAAGATTATCAACATAATCAGGCGCTTCTACAATATCAATATCAGGATAGTAAGAAAAAAATGCCGCTTCTATCATTTTTCTTAATTTTTCATAGGCCCGAATGTAAAAATGAGTTTCGCCTCCAAAGCTAACCATTTCTAGGGAAAACCAGCGGGTGATTTCACCATTTATATATTTTTCCTTAAAATCGCCCGGCGCATTACGTAAGGAATGTAAGGAATACAATATCTGCTCCATAGTTTGGGAGCTTTTTTCAATCTGCCGAGGCACTTTTAGTTCCAACAAGACCCATTTAATAGAATTTTTAAATAGTTCCTGCCTCCAATAGAGAAAAATTGACTTTGTCAGAGGAAAAAAAATCAAGAAAAACCAAAACCACCAAGTTAGTTTTAAAAAATTAATAAATTGGAACCCAATTCCCGAAGAAGAAGCTTGAGTGAACAAAATTATCGGTCCGAGAGCCAAAAGAAAAAGAAAAAACCAGGTTTCCCATTGAGCGAATAAATCCTCAAAGATTTCGCCGAGAGTGTGGAAGAAATCACGAATCATTTTATTGGGAAATATTCTCTCTTTAAGTTTTTTGAGGAACCTCAGATTTTGAAACTAATGAGTAATGGCCGTCTGGAGAACGCCGGAAGTACTCTTTATTTTGAAGGTTAAGAAGAATGGTGGTGTCTTTAACAAATTTCTTTTGTTTAACTTGTTTCATAATTTCCGAAGAACTTAAGGCTTTTTTGTTTTTTAATATCTTAACGATAACTTCCCGCACGGTTCCCGGCTCAAAGCCGTGTTCTTTTAAACCGTAAAGACCGCGGCCCACAAGCACAAACCGTTCATCTTTAACAAGTTCGTTATGGACGGTTTGGACATGGGCCGGCTTCGTATCAATGCCGAATGTTTGAATATTTTTGGCAATATGTCCGAAATGAAGAGGCTGACCGTGTTTTTTCAAAACTAAATAAATCTTATCGCGGATGGTGCGGGGTTGAATTTCCGGCCATTCCGTTAAACCTAAATCGCCAAAGTTGTTAAAACCGATTTTTTTGGAAACTGCCAAAAAGTGGGAATGGGTTGAAGGAAGTTCTTTTAATTTTTCTAAATGAATTTTCTTTTCCAAGACAGCGGCCTTATCCTGAGATTTTAAGAAATTGATAAACTGACGGATAAATTCAAAAAAGTTTTCTTTCTTTTCTTCGTTAAGGTACCAAAAGCTGTAGAAATTTTGGTCCTCGCGGTAATAAAAAGGGACCTCGGAAATTTCCAAAATAAATTTTATTTTTTGTTCAAAACATTTAACATCTCTGGCGGAAAGAAAATAACGAAGGTCATTGAGGAATTCCTCGTCCCGGCGAACGCCGCCCAATCTATCCAAATGTTCATTGACTAATTCTAAAATTTCCCCCGTCCCCTCTTTAATGGAAGGAGAGATATTTTTTAAAATTTGAGCTTCAATTTGTCTGACCCTTTCGCGAGTAATGCCGAAGACATCGCCAATATTTTGAAGAGTAGCTTTCTCGCCGTTTTTTAAACCAAAACGCTTGCCGATAACTATCTGTTGCTTCGGCTTAAGCGTCATCATTAAATTATCAATAAATTTGTCTAAATTAAATTTGACCATATATTTTTATCTATTTTCAATGTTAACACAGACAATTTTCAATGTCAATGCTTTTAACTTCAACGTTTTTATCTTAACTCATTCAATAACAAAAGTCAAAATGATACAAGGATAAATTCGTCACTTTGGAAAAATCAAGATACCAACATCAAAAATTGATATATCATTAACGTTGCTGACTTTTATGAAAATTAGATTTACAATTAAAAATATGGATAATCGAACTTTTCTTCAAATGACAAAAATAAAAATTGAAGAAGAATATCAAAAATTTTTAGGGAAATTAAAACAATTAGAAGAAAAACAGAACCGGCTTATTGATGAGTATCAAAAGAAATTGAAACAGCGGAAAAATTCGCTCCACGATAAAACTTTAATTGACCAAAATGAATTTGGAAAACTTTGAAAAATCCAAAAAACTAAATACGTCGGAAGAAAGCATCTCATTAGAAAAGAAAACGGCCGAATCAAAAAAAGAAATAAATCTTGCCGAGTTTAAAGAACAAACAATTCAAGCCACGGAAAATAAAACCGAGGAACTAATTATCCAAGGTCAAAACCAAATTGACAAAATAGAAGAAAAATCCGGCTTATCGCTTCCGAATCTTGTTTCAATCCGAGAAGAATTCGGGCCTTTTAACAAATTGAAAGAAATTCAAGGGCAAAGCGGCGCCTTTGTTAATGAAATCAAAAATAAGTTAGCCGATATCGGAAGACCAACAAAAAATTTGGAAGAAAAAAACTTTCCCTTTCCTCCTATTGGGGAGGGTGAAATTTTTGCGCCGAAAATAGAACTTCAAAAAATTCATCAAGCGCCGAAAGAAGAACAGCCTGAACGTTTGCGTGAGTTTAAAGAAAAACTGACCTATCAAAAAAAGGGGTTGGCTCTCATACAAGAAAAGATTATTCAAAAAATTAAGGAAAATCCCGACGCTCCCCTTGGACAACTTTACGAATGGGTTAGAGATTTAGGTCCAAAATATGGACTGACTAATGAACAAAAGGAAATAAGCCGTAAGTTGCTTCAGACATATGTTGACAAACATGCCAAGGTTAGAAGCATCCGGGAGCAATATTCAGATGATAAAGAATTATTCAAAGCGCTATTTGGTCAAGAACCGAAAGGAGATATTAAGGTCGTTGAGAGTCCCGTAACCCTATATTTTCGTTGCCAAGACCCTCTTGATTATACCTACCTTCACAGTCATTCGTTTCAAAAAAGTAAAGATGTCACGAATGAAGAACTAAAAGCAGCTGAAAGAAGCGCTGGGGTGACTCTTGGGTCCTGCCTTGTACCGGGTTTGGAACGCGCGATTACAGCAGAGAATTCCTTTTTTGTATTATCGGACTATGATTCAGAACAAGTTTTTAAACACGAGGAACAGCATACTATAAAACAACTATTCAAGGATAAATTGAGAGAATCAGAACTATTATGTCAAGAGCGAGAATTATGGGCAAAATTTTATCAGGCCATCCAAAATAATGATGAACGGCTAGCAGCGTTAAAAAGCTATCTCCGGGTTCGCCGACAAATTATCAGCGATGAAAAAGCAAAGGATGAAATACTCGCTTATTTAAAAGAGAAACGAATGACGATGACGAAGATAGCTGAATATTTAACAATCCCAAAAGAGAAGGGAGGGTATTATGATTATCTCATTTCTGATAAGCAACGCTTCATTTCGTGGTTCGCTGAAAATTACAGTGATGAGTTTAAAAAATTTAAATCTACCATAGAAAAAGCAGTGGAAGAGGTCTACGGAGAAGAATATCAAAATTTAATCAGGAAAAGCGTCATGGCCTTACAAAGCCTGAGGGAAACGGGCTATAGCAAGGAAGCAATAATAGCCTTACTTATCCAAGAACCTCTTTCAGGCTGGGAAAAGGTGGTAAAGAGATTAATTCACCGCGTTATAGGCATTGACTAAACCCCAACCATAGAGATTGTCAAAGCCAGAGGTTCCTAAATCTTTCGCTCTATCCTGAAGTTTCTTTTGGACTTCATCCGGATCCCATTTGCCATTAGCATTCGCGTCGTAAAGGCCAACCGGAATGTTCAACACAAGCGCTGCAGAACCGGCAACGTGCGGTGCGGCCATTGAAGTTCCTGAAAGCGTGGCATAACCAGTGCCTTTGTACGTTGAGTAAATGCTCACGCCCGGCGCAGCCAAATCAACCTCTGGGCCGCGGCTGGACCACCAAGCAATCGTATCAGTATTATCAGTGGCTGAAACCGCAATTGCCTCCGGATAGGCCGCTGGAAAGATGACTGATTCGTTGGTCGAACCGCCACCATTTCCTGCAGCTGCCACCGTCACAATGCCGGCGTTTTTGGCAGCAATCACGGCATCGTGAAATGACTGAATGTTCGAAGCCGTACCCAAACTCATATTGACCACCTGCATATTGTTTGCGACTGCCCACTGGATTCCTTCAATTACGTCTGAAAGGTATCCTGAGCCGTTCCTATCCAACACTTTAATAGCGTAAAGATCAATCGCCGGTCCAACGCCAATCACACCAATGTCATTATCAATTGCCGCGACAATTCCCGCGACATGCGAACCATGACCATTATCATCATTCCAATTTTTTCTCGGATTGATGGTATTGACACCACCTTTTATATTGGCTAAAAGGTCGGGATGTGTATTGGAAATTCCCGTGTCAATAATACCAACTCTGATCAGGTTGGCAGTGTTGCCCGAGGGCCAGACAAGTTCTGCATCTATGCGGTCAATTCCCCACGGCAAAACTTCAGCTGGTTGAGAAGGAGCAGGTTTGGCAGAAATACCACCCCTTATTAAAGCCTCAACCACTACATCATCATCCACTCGCACGACACCCGGAGAAGCGGCCAATTTTGCGGCGGCAGAACGATCCGGCACCCACACCGCCTTGGCGCCAATAAGGTCAAGATTCTTCAATTTGGCACCGCCTGTGTGAGCAATGATTTTGTCTTTAGCGGCATCGTTCAAGCCGGTTTGAAAAACGACAATTTTACGTCCGCCGCCGTCATTGGCTTGCGCCACGGCTTGAGCCACAAATAGTGCAAGACCAAAGATGGCAGTGAGCGTTATTGCGCCTAAAATAAATTTTTTCATGTCAATTATGCGTTCAACAACTATTTTAATTTCGACCTTTTCATTATTCACTTTTTAACCGACTGCATCACCACTATACTTCCCATGAGCACTTCCTACAAGCCCCGTTAGAAAAGCTACGAACCATGGTCTATCTTATCACGTCGTGAGGCGGTTTCATTTCCTCTTCTTCCGGAGAAACGCGGGGATTTCCCACGATTCCTCCTTCTCCGCGCGCGCCTTGGGCGGCTTCGGCTGCTCCCGCTCCTCCTCTCCGGAACGCGGCGGCTGGCCTTTCTCCTTGGGAGCCGTCGTATGGGGTGACGTCTCCTTCCGCGGTGCCTCAGGTGTCACGAAGAGCGACGGGATCTGGAACCGCGGGCCAAATGCCCCATTGAAACCAGTGGCAATCACGGTGATTTTGATGCTCTTCTCGGGGAGCCCGCGGTCGTGGTAGGCGCCGAATATCACGCGCGCGTTGGTGTCCACATTTGCCGAGATGACCTTCGCGATATCGTTGATCTCCTCCATCTTCACATCGCGCCCTCCGGCGATGGAGAAAAGCACCCCCTTCGCGCCGTCAATGGAAACCTCCAAGAGCGGCGAGTTCAGGGCCGCATTCACCGCCTTCGCCGCGCGATCCTGGCCGGAGGCAACCCCAATTCCAATGAGGGCGGGGCCGGCGTCTTTCAGTGTCGTGCGGATGTCCGCAAAATCCACGTTGATGATGCCGGGGGTACTAATGAGCTCGGTAATGGCCTTCACAGCGTTCTTCAGCACGTCATCAATGTAACCGAACGCCCGCATGAGCGGCATATCCTTGTCAATCACGCTGAAGATGCGGTCATTGGGAATGACCACGAGCGCGTCCACTTTCTCCCTGAAACGCGCGAGACCTTCCTGCGCGATGGCCGCCCGCTGGGCCCCCTCAAAGGCGAACGGCTTCGTTACCACCCCGATGGTCAAAATCCCCTTCTCGTGGGCGATCTCCGCCACCACCGGCGAAACCGCCGTGCCCGTCCCGCCGCCGAACCCCGCGGTCACAAACACGATATCCGCACCCTCCATAGCTTCCCCGATCTCCGACCGGTTCTCCTCGGCCGCCTGCCTCCCAACCTCTACGTTCATTCCCGCCCCGAGGCCGCGGGTCAGGGCGCGCCCGATGTAAATCTTGCGGTGGGCGAGCACGTGGTCCAAATCCTGCGCGTCGGTGTTTATCGCGATGAACTCAACGCCGCGGATGCGGGCGGCACCCCCCATCATGCGGGAGACGATGTTGCCGCCGCCGCCGCCCACGCCCACAACCTTGATATGGGCAACGGCGAATTTCTTTTTAGGCATCAGCTTGGCGCTACCTTTTGTGGGGCGTGCCTTGGGCGCCTTTCGTGTTTTGGTAATCCTCTGTTTTTTCATATTGTTAAACGCGGATAAATACTGATTTTGTTCTGGATGCTGATAAACGCTGATTTGTAGAACGCTGATTTATACTGATTATAGGGATGCTGATTAACACTGATAGAAGAGACGCGGATTTATACGGATTTATTAAATATTGATTTATACAAATGTCTTTCCTTAACCCCTCCCCACCTCCCCTTATCATAAGGGGAGGCAGGAGGGGTTACAGGTTATAAGTTATTGGTTATAAGTTATTAGTTATTCCTATGGCATCAGGTTCCGGAAAAACGCGGCGAGCGCTGCGGCGCGGCCGCCTAGCGGCTTCTTACTCTCCGCGCCCCCCCACAAAACAAGCCCCGTGGCCACCGCAAACTCCGGATCGTCCACAAGGTCCTGGTGAGCGGGATTGCTGATTTCAAAACCGGAAAGGTTCGGGAACCCGATTTGGGCGGGGAGTTTGAGTTCCTCGCGGATGAGGTCCGTCGTCCCAGCGAGCTTCACCCCTCCCCCGGTGGCCACGACCCCCGCGGGGAGCTGGGCGCTCCGCCCCAGGGTCTTCAGCTCATTATTCACGAGTCCCAGTATCTCCACAAGGCGGATCTCAATGATCTCGGCGAGGAAGCGCCGCGGGATCTCATTCTTGCCTGCCTGCGCAGGCAGGTTGGCGGGATCCACCTCGGAGAGCTTCACCATCTCCCGCCGGTTGATCTCCTTCGCGACGGCACAGCCGTAGTTCACCTTGAGTTTCTCGGCCGCGTCAATGGAGGTTTTGAGCCCGATGGCGATGTCGTTGGTTATATAGCCCGCACCCAGCGGAATGCATTTGGTATACATCACCTTATTCTCCTCGTACACAGCGAGAGAGGTGGTACCGAATCCGAAATCAAGGAGGAGCACGCCGAGGTCGCGCTGCTGTTTGGAGAGCGCCGCGCGCGCGGCGGCAAGAGGGTTGAAGATGACCCCGCCCACGCGGAGTCCCACCCGTTCCAGGTTCTTCAGGAGGATGTTCACCTGCGGCGCGAACGCTTCCACCACGAGCGTGGAGACCTCGAGACGATTCCCCGTCATGCCGAGGGGATCCGCAATGTCGCCCACATCGTCCACAATGTACTCCCGAATGATATTGTGGAGCGCAAGGTAGTTCGGGGAGAGCTTCACCGCCTGCGAGGCCTGCACCGCGCGGTCAATATCGTCCCGCTGGATCTCCTGATCCGCGCGCGAGACAGGCACAATGCCGCGGGAGGGGCGCGAGCGCACCTCCGAGCTCTGCATGTTCACATACACGTTCTGTGTGATGTGCTTCGAGATGCGCTGGAGATCAAGCACGAGCGCGCGGAGCACCCCCGCCGCTTCCTCCACATCCACCAGCACCCCGCGGCGGATGCCCGCGGATGGGTACTTGAACGCGGTGAGGAGCGAAAGCGTGCCGTCGCGCTTCTCCTCAACCACCATACCTTTGATCTGGTGCGATCCTATATCGAGGCCGGTAATGGTGTGGGGCATAATGGCAAGTTGAAATTTCTAATTTCTAATTTCTAATTTTAGGAGTCCTCTCTCTATCCGCTCCATCTTTATCGTATCACGATGCCGGTCGTGGGTGTACCCCAGGAGGTGGAGAAGGCCGTGGACCGCGAGTGGTTCGACACGCTCACCACGGCGCGCGATGCAGTCGGGGGCGAGGTAGATCTCACCAAGGCAGCGCCCGCCGCGGGGCACCTCGGGGCGGGGAAAATGGGGAAGCGCCTTGAAACTCAAAACGGTGGCGGGGCGCTTCAAACCCCTTGCGCGGGCGTTCACCGCCCGCATCGCCGCGTCAGAAACAAGGAACGCCTCTACGGAGACGTTTTTTACTTTAAGTTTTCGGAGGGCACCCGCGAGCGCACGACGGACCGCGGCACCCTTCCTCGCAAATCGCGGGAGACCGCAGGAAACCGCAATGTGGCTCATATTCCGGACCCTTAGAGAAGTTCCTTCACGAGCTCTCCCACCGCCTTCGCATCCGCCTTGCCTTTTACCGCCGCCATCACCTGACCCATCACTTTTCCGAATTCATGCACCCCGGCGCTCTTGGCTTTCTCCACGATGGGCGCCACGATTGTTTTGAGTTCTTCAGCGGAGAGCTCGGGAGGGAGATAGGCCTCGAGCACTTTGAGCTCGTGTGATTCTTTTTCAGCGAGCTCGGCGCGGCCTCCCTGTTCGTAGAGCGCGATGGCTTCCTTGCGTTTCTTTGCCTCCCGGCGCACCACCTCGCGCACCTCATCATTAGTGAGCGGCTCGGTTTCGCCTTTGCCGTGCTTTTCTATCTCGCGATTGTGGATGGCCGAGAGGAGCATGCGGAGCGTCATAAGCCGAAGGGCATCCTCTCCCTTCATGGCACCCCTTACATCTCCCGTGATGGTTTCCTGCAACGTCATAACGTTAAACTCAAAGTGCAGGAAAAAAGCACGAAGCACGAAATCCGAAATACGAAACAAATGCAGAAAATGGAGAAAATCTGAAAATGGGGGTCTGGAACATTTAAATTTAGGATTTTTCAGCCGAAGGCTGATCTCCGCCTAAGGCGGATGCGCCTCTGGAGCACGACTTTGGCGGAGAATTTGTTTCGGATTTCCCCGGCCTCGCCGAAGGCTTGCCGAGGGCGGGCGATATTTGAATTTCGGATTTACTGTTTTGTGCTTTTGATTTTGTACTTCGAATTTTCAATTCCTTTTATCGGTACCCTAGCTTGCGGGCGCGGGAAAATTCCTCCTGCTTCCGCAGGCGGTAAAGCGCTCCGAGGCGCCGTTTCTGCTTGTTCTTGGCGCGCGAGCGGAACTGCCGCTTCTTCACCTCTTTCACCACGCCGGACTGCCGGACCTTCTTATTGAACCGGTAGAGGAACGACCCTACGCTCTCCCCCTCCTTTTTCTTTACCTCTAATGGCATAACAAACACATGGTAACGCACCTTTGTGTTTTCGGCAACTCTATTACCTCCCCGCGCTGCCTGCCCGCTGTAGTCCTTCGACACGGCTCAGGGCGAAGGAGGGCCTGCCCATCCGTAGTCCTTCAATACGGCTCAGGACGAAGGAGGGCCTGCCCGCCTATAGTCCTTCGACACTGCTCAGGGCGAAGGAGGGCCTGCCCGTCCATAGTCCTTCAACGGGTTTACACTGAACGTAGTTGAAGTGCTCAGGACGAAGGAGGGAATTAGAGATATAACGCGAGAGGGTATATCGGCTAATTCGTGCGAATTAGCCGATAGTGGAGAAAAAGCAACCATGCCGCGGGCAGGGTAATGAAACTCCACGGGCTTATCCAGCCTTCGTAGCCCCGCTTAGCGGGGCGGAGTAGGCCGCCCGTGGTTTTCTCTCGGTATACGAAAAGAGGGTGCTATAATTAATTATAGCACCCTCTTATTTTTTCTATACTCAAAAAAGCGGGCGATTATTCTAAATGAAACTTCACAAACTCACGCCCGTGGTTTTCTCTTGGCGTATAAATATAGAGATACAAAACTTTTCTCAACAATGAAGGGTAGCCCAGAGGAAGATTAAAAACAAAAACACCGTCACATGACGGTATTTTTGTAGTGCTTGCCTTCAGCTTATGTATTAGCCGAATAGGGCTGACGCCCCACAAGCACGTTATCACTATACCATATCGGACACCGAAAAAGTCAAACGGCTGTGGATTCAAAAAACCTTCATTAACCCTGAGTTTAGAATTCTAAAGCAAAAAATCAGAGTTTATCTTGCGGAAACCCTTTGGCACGCTCGTACAATACGCTGACTGTCCTACTGTGCTCCACACTGTGGGCGACGTTAGAACCTGTTTGGCCTCTATTTTCTGAATCCCCCCACCCCACCATCCACTATTGTTTAGTAGCAAAAACCGTCTTTCGATCTTGGTTATCCACACCTCTTTGACTTTTAAGAAATCGGTCTGGTATAATGAAACCACTAAACGTGGAGGGCATCCTATATGGGTGCCTTTCTTTTTTTAACCGATTTTCAGCATGTTCTTGAGATATTCAAAATCTCTAAAATTGCTTCCAGCAAATTGCCTTATCTCCTTGGCGGTTCTTTTGCCCCTAGCTAGGACAATAATTTCTTTATGAGATTCTCTGAGGTGTTTTAGCACGGGCAGGAAGTCCCCGTCACCAGAAAGTATCACCGCCCTGTCAAAATTATTTTTCTCCTTCATTAGATGGAATGTCATATCAACATCACAATTTGCTTTCCGTTTAGTAAAACCGTCTTCTTGGTCGTATAGCTTTACTGGCTTTAGATAAAGATGATAACCGAAATTTTCGAGTCGCATATAAAATTTGACTCGCTGAAGGTGTCTCCCAATTAACAAAAGCTCTGCCTCATTTAATTTCTTTTCGTTGTCATTCTTAAGAAGACCTAGTAGATGCTTTTTAAGCGGTTCCAATGGGACGGTATCATTAGTTTGGTAATCGAAGGGGAAACCATGTGTTTCTACTCCACCGAAATAGAATGCCCTACTCACGCCATATTTTCCCCCTAGATAACGAAACAATCCCAGATAATCCAGTTTCCAGCCCAAACTTTTCTCACCGCCATAGAAGAGATTTGATGCGTCTATAAAAGCGAACGCTCTCATTGTGGCTACTCTACCACTCTAACTTATTTTTGCCACCCCCATACTGCCTGCCCATCCGCAGTCCTTCGACACGGCTCAGGACGAAGGAGGGAATTAGAGATATAACGCGAGGGGGCATATAGGCTAATTCGTGCGAATTAGCCGATAGTGGAGAAAAACAACC
>Ga0210049_1000663_pt1 | contig 29919 bp, 30 predicted proteins | sample CryGeyCG2014_300_2_FD_183964 | JGI IMG/M metagenome (GOLD analysis project Ga0210049, IMG submission 183964) | Groundwater microbial communities from aquifer - Crystal Geyser CG06_land_8/20/14_3.00 (SPAdes) (version 2) | ecosystem: Environmental > Aquatic > Deep subsurface > Groundwater | place... | reverse complement strand
ATTTTTCAACCAATTCATCAAAAAGAAGCCCTTTATTCTTTGCAAGGCTTTTAGAGATAGAATAGCCTCTTTCTGTTTTTTTAAGGTCATCTAAACTTAGAAAAAACCAATCAGACTTAAATTTGACCCCTATCCATGGCTCTGCACCAAAAATAGCTGAAAATTTGTTTAATTGGTTTATGTCCTCGTCTGTTAGATATTTATTCTTAGCATTAACTGTTTTGCACTCAACAGCCAGTTTTCTTATCCTGTTTCCAGCCAGAACATCAGGGCATGGAAAAGGACTGCTTCCAGAACCTGCTACCCTTATAGCAGACCATTCATTTGTATTCCAGAATAAATGAACTAACTCTCGCTCAGCATTTATCCCCTTTGATTTCCTGCTCATATATTTATTTAAGTAATACATACATAAATACCTTTTGAAAGGAGTTTATGCTTTTTTATGATTATGAAGGTTTATTTACCCTTATTTACCATTTTGTTTATTGAATAAATCATCTTTTTATCTAACCTAACCTAAAAAAACAAAAAACTTAAATATAAAGCTCATTTTCACCTTATTGAAACAAATCAACTATTTGGGGTGAAATAAATGGGAAAAAGACTTATTCCTTTGGCCGCGATGGAGAAAATAATGAAAAAATGCGGTGCTGAGAGGGTTTCTGACAAGGCAAAAGCAGCATTAAAGAATGCTTTAGAAGAGATTGCAGAGGAAATTGCTACAGATGCTGTAAAGCTGGCCACACATGCTGGAAGAAAAACAGTCAAGGCAAGTGATATAAAGCTGGCCTCTAAATAAATTAGTTAAGTTAGAGAATTGGGCAGTATAAGACATCATGTATTATTTTTCTTATTTCTGGAAGTCTTTTTGGTTCAAAATCTGGATGATCTTTGAACCATTTTTGATTACTGGGGGAGGGGTGTGGAAGAACTATTGTTAACTTATCATCAATTTTTTGATTATCAAAGATTAATTCAGAAAAGTCTTTATTTGGGAAAAAATAATTTGCAGAATAACAACCAATTAAAACAATGATTTTACTATTAACAAGTTTTATTTCTTGTTTTAACCATTTATCTGCGCATTTTTTTGGTGGTTTCCTGTCTCCACCATTAGGATTTTTTCCTGGATAACAGTGTCCAACAGCTGAAATATAAAAATTATTGTCATTGTAAAAATCTTCATCTGGAATTTGATACCATCCTCTTCTTAATTTTCTACCACTAGCATCATTAAAACATTTACTTGTATTATGAACATTTTGAGATGGTGCTTGGCTAATTTGCAAAATCTTTGCATTTTGATTTCCACTAACAACTGGATTTGGCTCAAAGCCAAAAAGACCTCTACATTCTCTGCATGATTTTATTTCTTTAACTAATTCTGCAAAATTAGATGTCATATTTGTTAACAGAAGAAAGCAATATAAAAAGTTATCGCCAGAAATGATATTAATTATATTTTTATCTTCATGAAGTCATAGGCGCAGATTGTGTTTGAGAAAACATTCTTTGCATCATCCTCTATTTCTTCCATTGTTTTGTAGCGCTGGCTGAAATGAGTCAGGATAAGCTTTTTTGCTTTTGCCTGATTGGCCAATAAACCAGCCTGCTTTGATGTCATGTGCATGTATTCAGCTGCTTTTTCCTCAAGATTATCTGCATATGTTGCCTCGCAAACTAAAATATCAGAATTCATTGCCAGCTCCAATGCATTGTTGCAGGGCACTGTATCTGCTATAAAGCTTAGTTTTTTGCCCTTAACAACATAAGTTGCCTGCTCAGGTGTTATTTTCTTTCCCTTGAAAATTATGCTCTCGCCTGACTGTAGCTTGCCTAATAATGGGCCATCTGGAATACCAATTTTTCTTACTGTATCAATATTTATTCTTCTTTTATCTTTTTCAATAAAACTGAAGCCAACAGTTATAATCCCATGCTCAAGAGGAAGCGCTTCCAGGAAAAAATCTTTTCCTTCAAAAAATCTTTTTTTGGTGATTTCATAAATTTTTGTTTCTATTTTATCTTCAAAGGAAAATGCCTTGAACATATTTTCCATTCTGCTTTTTGTTCCCTCTGGCCCGTATATTTCAAGAACTTTGTCATATCCGTTTTTTGCAAGGGTTTGTATCAAGCCAGGGATGCCAAGAACATGGTCGCCATGCCAATGGCTTACCAGTATTTTTGTTATTTTCGACGGCTTTATTCCTGCTATCTTCATCTGCCTTTGTGTGCCCTCGCCGCAATCTATTAGGATTCCCTCAATGCTGTAACTAATCAAAACAGCTGAATGATTTCTCTCTTTTGTCGGGACCATTGCGCTTGTCCCTAAAAATGTTAACTGCATCTTAACAAGAAGGGTTATCTTAGTATATTTAAGATTTGTGTAAAAGCTTGGGTAAAGAGATTATTATCTTATTACTATTCTCTAATAGCAAAAATGGAAAGATTTAAATATAAAAAGAATATAGAAAAGATATAAAATTATTTTGGAGGTATCAAAATGTGGAAAATCTTTAAATGTAAACGTGGTGAAGAAAGGGGTTTTATACCTGGGGGATGTTCAGATAGCGGTATTGCTCTATCTTCAGGAAAAAGTATTGAAGTTATAATAAATAGGATTAAAGAGTGCGTAAATCCTAAAATTAGAGTAAGAGAAAATGAAAAAAAAATTGTTGTTCAGAATCAGAGGAAATTTATGGGAATAATACCTTTTTATAAAAAATTTTTAGAGGTATATAAAACACAAACATATCGTAGCTTCCCTTCATTTAGAGATGGTGATTGCCCCGAGTTTAGAACTATAACCCATGAATGCATACCAACAGAAGAAGTTGTAAAGGTTTTTAATGCATTAGAAAGGTATTCTTAAATCCTTAAATAGAACTCTAAGTGGTGCTATAAGATTTAGAATTATAAAGCGATAGTTTAATTTATTCTTCTTAATTCAAAAGTTTTTTAAATAAGTTTAAGTTCTGGTGTTTTATGTCAAAGAAAATAAAAATAAACAAAATTGTTAGTAAAAAACCAGAAACAAAGAAAAAGAAGAAAAAGGTTAAAGCAATTTTGTCAAGGGAAAGAGTATTGACAGAGAATACTGATGCTGCACATGAGTTATACAACCAGAGCAGATTTGGAAATCTTCTTGAGGATGGCAAGGTTCAGTTGTCATTATTAGAAGCATTGTATCTGTTGGAAAAAAATAAGCTTTTAATAAAGGATTACAGGAAGAAAAATGTTTCTTCTGATGATTTTATAAAAAAAACAAAAAAGGTAGAACCAAACTTTTGGATAAGGTATTGTGTTTTCAAAGACATCCGTGACAGAGGTTATATAATAAAAACAGCACTCAAGTTTGGAGCAGATTTCAGGGTTTATGATCGAGGTGTAAAGCCAGGAGAAGACCATGCAAGATGGATTATTTATCCAGTTCATGAAGGCTCTGCTTTAACCTGGTATGATTTTGCTGCTAAAAACAGGGTTGCACATTCAACAAAAAAACGCTTAATGATTGGCATAGTTGATAATGAAGGCGATGTAACCTATTATGAAATTAAATGGATCAGGCCATAATTAAACAACAAAGTATATAAACTCCTTCTGTGATATTTTTTTTATGGACAATAGAGAAATTATCATGCAGACAATAAGGATGAATGGTCCTGTCATACCTGCACAAATAGCAAAGGTCATTGGAACTGATATAATGATTGCTTCTGCAATGCTCTCAGAGCTTGTCTCAAATAATATTCTTAAAATTTCTAATATCAAATTTGGAAGCACTCCTCTTTATTACCTGCCTGGCCAGGAATCAAGACTACAGGATTTTGCAAAAAACCTTCATGAAAAGGACAAAAAAGCTTATGATTTGTTAATGCAGAAGAAAATTTTGAGGGATAAAACAGCAGAGCCTATTGTGAGGGTTGCATTAAGGAGCATAAAAGATTTTGCTGTTCCTTTGCAGGTAAAGATTAATGATAATGTAGAAATATTCTGGAAATGGTATCTCATAACCAATGAAGAAGCAGCAAGAATAATAAAAGAAACAGTTGAATTTAATAAACCGAAAGAAGACATTAAGCCAGTTCAGGAAACAATTGCAGGAAAAGAGCAGGAAAAGCCAGGAGAAGAGAGAAAGGAGATTAAGAGAGAAGAATTAAAAGAAAACCTGCCTGAAAAAGAAGAAAAGAAAAAATTTGTTGATAAGACAGCTGAGGATAAATTCCTAAACGAAGTCAAAAGGTTCTTTGAAAAGAACAGCATTAAGCTTATAGAAGAAACAATAGTAAAGAAGAACTTAGATTTAGATATGATTATTGATGTGCCGAGCGCTGTCGGAAGCTTAACATATTACTGCAAGGCAAAAAACAAGAAAAGGATTGGCGATTCTGACTTAAGCTCTGCATTTGTGCAGGGCCAGCTGAAAAAACTGCCTGTTTTATTCCTGACAAAGGGAGATTTAACAAAAAAAGCAAAAGAAATGCTTTCAAAAGAATTTAAGAACATAAAAATAAAAAAAATATAAAATGGGAACACAGATAAAGTGCCTGTTGAAAAGCAATGAAATATCACTAAATGATTTGAATAACAAAACATTGGTTATTGATTCATATAACCTTCTTTACCAGTTTTTAACGACTATCCGTTCAAGGGATGGCTCTTTATTAATGGATTCAAAGGGCAATATAACTTCTCATCTTGTTGGGTTATTTTCAAGAACAACAAGGCTTATGCAGAGCAATATAAAATTAATTTTTGTTTTTGACGGTAAGCCTCCAAAACTAAAAGAGATTGAAAGGCAAAGAAGAAAAGATGTTAAGATATATGCAGAAAAAAAATATGAAAAGGCTGTGGAAGAAGAGAATATAGAAGAAATGAAAAAATATGCCTCAAGAACAACTAGGCTTACAGAAAGTATAATTGAAGAATCAAAAAAACTTATTTCTGCATTGGGATTGCCCATTGTACAAGCCCTTTCAGAGGGAGAGGCACAGGCAGCATGCATAGTCAAAAATAAAGATGCAGATTATTGTGTTTCACAGGATTTTGATTCATTGCTGTTTGGCTCTCCTAAACTTGTAAGAAACTTATCTATAATCGGAAAAAGAAAAAAATCAGGCTTGTCATACACAACTGTAAGCCCTGAGTTGATAGACCTCTCAGAAAACCTTAATAATCTGGGGATTGACCAAAACCAGCTAATTGCCTTAGCAATGCTTGTTGGAACAGACTACAATATCGGGGGAGTTAAGGGAATAGGCCCAAAAAATGCACTAAAGCTTGTTAAAAAACATAAATCTAATTTTGATGCACTATTCAAAGAGATTAGATGGAATGATTTTTTTGACTATCCCTGGGAAGAAGTTTATGATTTATTTAAAAAAATACCCTTAAATTTAGATTACCAGATTAAATGGGAAAAACCTAATAAAGAGGAGGTTATTAACTTGCTGGTTAAGGAACATGACTTTGCAATAGAAAGAGTTGAACCCATTTTAGACAAACTGTTGAAGCACAAAGAGAATAAACAACAGAAGGGATTAGGAGATTTTTTTTAAAATGCAATGGTATGTTTTTGCAATATTATCAGCAGTATTAACAGCTGCATCCACAATTATTGAAAAGAAAACATTGCTGAAAGAGCATGCAATGGAATTTTCAACTGTTCTGGCAATATTTAATTTTCTTATCGCTTTGGTTTTACTGCCTTATATTAATTTCAATTTTCCAATAAGGATTCTTTGCTTGATGTATTTAGCATCTGTTTTTGGATCAACTGCTTTTTTGTTTATTGCAAAATCAGTAAGGCACATGGAAATTTCACTAGTTAGCCCCTTAATGACATTCAGCCCAGCAATTGTTGTTTTGCTTGCATTCTTTATTCTTGGAGAAAAAGTAACTTCATTGCAATTATTTGGAATAACTTTATTAATAATTGGTTCTTATGTTTTGGAAACAGAAAACCATAGCACAAAAAAGATATTTACAAAAACATTTAAATCAAATTATTTTTATTATATCCTCTTTGGATTAATATTATATGCTTTTTGTTCTATATTTGATAAGTTCATTTTAAGAGCCGTTTCACCATTAACATATATCCCTATAGTACAGTTTTTTATTGCAGTAAATTTCATAATTTTGATTTGTGTATTCCACAATGGTTTTGAAGGGATAAAACATGGAATTAAAAATGCAGGAAAATGGATATTTTTTGTTGCAATTTTAGTAACCAGCTACAGGTTATTTTATGCGCAGGCAGTTTCAATGACTTATATAAGCCTTGTAATCCCTATAAAAAGAATGTCTGCATTCTTTGCAACCTTGATAGGAGGTAAGGTATTCCACGAAAAAAACCTTACTCAAAGAGTTATTGCCTGTGTTATTATGCTTATAGGAGCTTTTTTTGTGATTTTAGGTTAAATTTAAATAGTGTTTAAGAATATTTCTTACTATGTTAACTATAAAAGTACCCCTAAGGAAAGCTGAGAATCTAAAAAACTATTTGTTGGATAACTGCTTTTTTAACAAAGAGTATGAAATAAGCAAAGATAAAAATTTCATTTATTTTCCAATCAATGAGAAAAAGAATTTAAAGAAAAAATTTCCTTTTATAGAATTTGTTAGCAAGGAACTAAAGGGAACACATAAACTTACAATAAGGGATTTGTTGAAAGATAAACTGACAAAAAAAGAACTAAATCTTGTTCCATCTGCTTTTGATGTTATTGGGGGTATAATAATCCTTGAGATTAAGCAAGGCATTGTAAAAAAAGAAAAAATTATTGCAGAGGCATTCTTGAAACTGAATAAAAATATAAAAACAGTTGCTAAAAAAGAAGGCATACATAAAGGTGTTTATAGAGTGCAGAAACTTAAAATATTAGCAGGCATAAGCAAAAAAGAAACTATTTACAAAGAAAATAATGTTAAAATAAAGCTGGATGTTGAAAATGTTTATTTCTCACCAAGGTTAAGTTCTGAGAGAAAAAGAATAATGACTCTTGTTAAGCCAAAGGAATCAATCCTTGTTATGTTTTCTGGCTGCGGACCATATCCACTGGTTTTATCTAAAAATACAAAAGCAAAAGAGGTTTATGGTGTTGAAATAAATCCTATAGCCCATAAATATGCTCTTGAAAACCTTAAACTAAATAAACTAAATAATATTTCATTTTATTGTGGCGATGTTAAAGAAATTCTTCCAAAAATGGGCTTTGATAAGTTTGCCTTGAAATCAAGATGGGACAAAAAACACCTTGAGTCTAAAGTAAAGCAAAATCCCTTTATGATTGAGTTTTATACTCCAAAAGGAGATATTGAGTCTGATAAAACAGTCAAAAAAATTGATCAAAGTATAAAAAAACTTGCTAAAAAGCAAATAAAAATAATGATACATATGCCTCTTGCATACAAAGATGAAAAAGATATTAGTCTTGCACAGCATCCTGACAGAATCTCTAATACAGTTGAATGTATGAAAAAAATAAATAGACTAAATAAAAACAATGAAAATGTTATTGGTTATGTTTTTCATCCTACCCACAACCATAATAAGTCAGATAAATATAAAGAGGAATGGCTGCTGCAAAACTTAAGCACGCTTGAAAAAGAAGGCTTATTAAATTCATTATACTTGGAGAATTGCATAAATCCTGTTTTTGGAACTAAAAAAAGCATACTTAATATCATAAAAAAATCAAACCTGAAACATATATGTTTTGATTTTGCTCATTTTATGATTGTTAATAAAAATTTAACAGTAAAAGATTATAAAGATATAACATCAAAAATAGATGTTTATAATCATATTAATAATCAAAAACCCAATAGTGAGGAACATTCATGCGGATTAAGGGAAGGAAATTTAGATTTCAGGGAATTTGCAGAGTATATCAATAAAGGATGTGTAGAAGTATTCAGCAAAAGTGAGATAACAGCAAAAGAACAGATACAGGATTGGAAGTATTTCCTTTCAATAAAGCCAAGAAAGAAGTTTGAGAGAGTATTAATGCCCCTCCCTAAATCAGCAGGAGATTTTCTGGATTTGGCCTTAAACTCAATAAAACCCAATGGAATGATTCATTTCTATGATTTCCTTAAAGAAAATGAGTTTGAAAAGGCCAGGGAAAAGATAATAAAGGCATGCAAAAAAGCAGGGAAAAAGGCAAAAATCCTGAGAATAGTAAAATGCGGCCAGCATGCTCCTCGGGTGTTTAGGATATGTGTTGATTTTAAAGTCTATTAAAGAAGGAATTCTACAATAAAAATTATGTGTAATATCTTTTTAATGCATCAATAACTTTTTGTTGATTATTTTTTGAAGATTCACCAATCACGTCAAAACCATCTTTAGTTTGAATGTAATATAATCTTGCTTTTTCAATCCTAGACTCATATATTTTTGTGCCTGGAATGTTTTTACTGCCACGACCTCCTTCAGTATTTCCTTGACCTAATTGATAACGTAGTTGATCAAGGTATTCTGCTACAAGCGGGTCTTTTCTTGATATTTTAGATAACTTCTCAATGCTCTTAATCTCTCTTATATGGTCTATGACTTTGATTTTTTTCTCTAAACCGCCTATACTTGCAGCAAATAAAACAAAAGAAATCAATATAAAAAAGGCCCCAGTAAAATAGCCCTTAGTAGAGGAGAGTGTTGAGACCCCAATAACAGCACCAGTTATGTTTGCCTGGGAGTTAACCAAAAAAGATAACCCTACAACCAAAAAGATCAGACTTATTGTGTAAGTTATTTTCTTTTCCATAAATTAATGTATATATTAGTTGTATATAAAACTTTCGAGAAAAAAATAAAAGCAAATAGTTATATACTAGAAAAACATTTATTATTATGGCATGTGCTGTGATTTAGTGAACACCAACTGACGAAAGAATGATGAACGGAAGTAACTTAAGAGCGCATGCCTTTTCTAAAATAAACAAAGTATTATAAAGATAAAATTCATATTAAATACCATGTTAGAAAGTTACTGCCCAAAAATTATAGACAAAAAAACATTTATTGAATATTATTCTAATGTAGGGATAGAGAAGTTTATTAATGACATGGAAAAGATATGTAAAACTTTTAAGGGTATTAATATTTCAAAAGATGTATCCAACGTGTTAAAGCCAGGGACATTAAGTATGTATGCACAAGGTCTTATTCAAGAAGGAGTAGCATATATGTTGAATTTACCAATAGGAAAAAAAGCCAAATCCATTCTTACAAAAGCAGCAACTGATTTAGTAAAAATAAAGGGACCTAAAGAAGGTTATAAAAATGCAATTCTTATTTTAGAGGATTTGGTAAATAGTTATAGAGAACTGTTTAATGAAAAATATGAAAAGTTTATAATTATTAGCTCCCTAGAAGAGATATATCTTAATTAGGTATAAGATAATACTGACTGAGAATAATTTCCATTAACATACATGATTTTCTTGTTTATTTAAGTCACCAATAGAATTAATTAACTTAGCCACTTTTTTAGATTAGATTCTTCCTTAAATGAGTAATATGTTCTCCTTCCAACACCTTCTTTTTTTAATATCTTTAGGGAAACAAGCTCTTCAAAGAATTTCTTAATGGATTTAAATGACCCTCCTGTGTTGTTCATGCCAGCTGACCTTAATAACTCACTTATGGTTGATCTTTCTTTTTTAACCAGAATGTTCAGAAGGTTTATCTTGTTCTTGTTAGGTTTTGATTTTAAAAGCAAAGAAATCTCATTTTCTAATGATTCTGGTGTAATTCCGTAAATTTCCTTTAATAATTCAGAATAGCCTATAACACTCATAGTATCCTCCCAAACTGAAAATAATGCTTGACAGGTATTGTTTCTCCCTTTATATCAAAAAAAGCTATCTGAACTATTGACATTCCCTTATACAATAGGATATTATTCTCTGATATATTCTTGATTCCAAATGCAATCTGGCCAGAATAATAAGGCCCAAAGAAGTTTGTCTGAACTGACAGCCCTATTCTGAATGCCCTGCTTCTTGCGCTTAAAAGGCATGCATACTTCTTCTTTTCTTGGGATAATTCTTCAATAGTTCTTGCAAGGATATATTCTCCTGGTTTTAGAATATAAGGGAGCTTAATCTCTTTGTGTTTTGGAAATTTGTTTTTTTCCAAGTCAATTAATTTTGTTTTAGATAATTTAAATATCTGGCCAAGCCTTAAATCAACAGAGCATGGCCTTATATTCTCCTTTTTGAGATTTTTAAGCATGTCAATATAATATTTCTTTTATTTAAATAATTTACCTTTTGGTCAATAAAAACTATTAATATTGACTAATTATAATAAATTAGGTAAATATGAACAATAAAACAAAAACAATAGATAACCTCTTTGAACAAACAAAAAATTTGAGAGGACCATTGGGTGAAAGATTGAGTGGTGAACCGGAGATTCTTCATGAAATTCAGGATTGGGTTGGTTATGGTATGAGCAGAGCACAGATTCAAAGAATTTTAGAATATGTTCCCTCTGTGTTTCCAGAGAAGTGGAAAAGTCCAGATGGTTTTGACAAGTTAAATGAAATAGAAAAAAAAGCATATATAGATATTATGAACAGTGGGCCCCTTAATGTTCCTGGGCCTGTTATTCAAAGCGTAATTGAATTGGGAGTAGATTACAGGAATAGATATAATAAACCAATTAGTGAACTTAAATGTTGAACATAAATAGTTAAGGGGGGAGGCAAAATGATAAAAACAGCCGAAATATGTTTATTTAATAAAAAACTAAAGATAGTCCTACCAGATTTTTGTTTTCACTTTTCTGAAAATAATAAAGCATATATAAGTTCTTATAATCATCTTAATCCTCTTGGGTCGTTGCAAGGTTTTGTTCGTGATATTGAAAAAGGTTATAGGCATATTTATATTGAAGAACTAGCTGAACTAATCCGCTGCGATACTCATGAAAAAAGTGAAATATTTGCTGAACTTTTATTGGCATATATTCTTGAAAAAGGACTGGATTTAAAAGATAATTTGGGGTACCATGGGATATGGACTAATAATGGTTTAAGAAGAGAGCATGAAGACTTGATTGTGTTTAAAGATATTGATGGTAAAGTAGAGGATATAACTGAAGCAATGTATGATACTTCAATTGGGTATAAGACTAAAATTAAACCTGAAGGAGAACGATTTAATTTGGAAAGATTATTTAGAAAATATGGTGGAGAAAATGTAACTTTAAAACAGATTGACAAATCAAATCCAGATTTGGTTGATTATTTATTTAATCAAGAATATGAAAAATTACCTGAAATTATACAAGAAGCAAAGTTTATTTTACCACCTGATATTTTAAAAAAAGAAACTAAGGAGGCTTGGCGAGAATGTGATATTTGGCCACTTTCTTTAGATATAGCATTAAGCCTTAAACCACAGAAGTCTGCTTACTTTAATTCTAGACTAGAAATAAACGATCTTGTATTAAAAGAATCTACTATTTGTTCATACTTGGGAGGGGGGTTACACTTTATTGTGAATGAAGTTTAATTTTTCATACTAAAGATTATATATTTCGAAAATGAATAATAAAAAATCAACATTGGAAGTAAAGGTTAAAAAATATGATAGAACTGACTTCGAAATTCCTATATTATTTTATAATTCTAAGGAATCGGATAAGGAAGCTTATTTTGCTTTAGTAAAATCCAAAATACCATGTATATTTAATCCCCCTTCAGATGAGCCTACTCCAATGTTACTTGTTGGTTATACTCATTATGAAGGTCTTCAAGAGATAATGGAATATCTTGGAAGCGAAATGGCTCAAAAACTTAAGGAAAAGTATAAGTCTTAAATGGATTATACCATCAAATTTTATCAGCTAGAAGTGAATATTGGTGTATTTTGAAAATGAACAATAAGAAAAGTTTTAAGGGGTTTCTAAAATTCTTCTTTTCTATGAAGGGGATAGAAGAAGACATTAATGAAGAATATATGCAAAAATTTAATAAAATACAAAAAATAATTGATGAACAAGTATGGGAACTTCCGCTGAATAAAGAAAAAATAGAAACGCTTGAGAAACTAATGGAAGAATACCAGCTAGTGTATTTTATAAAAAGTAGTAGTTTTAATATTCTTTCTGATTACCCTTGTATGGGCAATTTTGAAAGCAGATTACGTTATTCAGAAATAGAAGGACCATATGAATTGGCTCCTAAAGTTAAAAAAGGAATGTATGATGATGAACATTCAGTGTATGTTTTGGAATCGCTTATACCAACTAACTCTATACCTGTTGAACTTGAAAAAATTTCATTAATTGAGTATGGAACACAAGTAGATAGGAATAGTTTACTGCATTTAGGATTTTCTGCTAACCAAAAGATGAATCCAGAGAGAATGACAGAAATTGGAAAGAGAGCTTTAGAAAAGCTTAGTAAGATGGATGTTAATATTAAGAAGATTTCTGATTCAGTTTATCAGGCATCTGTTGATGATTGCGTACTGGGATTTAGATTGTTTTCTCATCATTTTTATCCAGAAGTTAATATTACTATATTTGGAAAAAATAAAGAGCCTCATCAATTGATTCAAGAATTAGGATTAGATGAACTTGAAAAACAGTTTCCTTTTTGGTGTAAAGATGTAGGAATAAAATATTGTACTCGTAGAGGTTTTGCCTATAACCTTTCTTTGAAAGATCCTGATTTAAATAAAATTCTTGCAGGAAAAAATATAATACTCTAAAGATTCAGTCAGCAGGCCTAGTAACATTAACATCCTTAACCAGAACAGCAGGTGTTACAACTGGTTTTTCAACTTCCCAGCCAACTACTCTTTCAGGCATTTTTCCTACTGCAGTAACATTCTTTAAGAGGGTTAATATATTCTCACTTATTCTTATACCTTTTATTGGCTGGCCTATTTTTCCATTTTTTATCACAAAGATTCCATCCCTTGGAATTGTTGAGAAATCTCCGGTATTATAATTCTGAAACCTTGTATACCACACATTTGTTATGTAAAGCCCATTTTTAACCTGCTCAAATAATTCCTGTTTTGAAAAGTTTCCTTTATTAACAATAAGATTTGTTGGCTCTGGTGAAAGCAAGCCAGCATTAGCAGTTGTCTTTGTGTTAAACCTTTTTGCAGTTGATGTGTTATGTAAATAGGTTTTTAAAATACCTTTGTCAACCATAATGTTTTTTTGTGTTGGAACTCCCTCTGCATCAAACTTTGAAGAGCCAAACCCATTTTTTAGCATACCATTATCAATAATTGTTATTTTTTTATTGGCAACCTGTTTTCCAATCATATTTTTTAAACAGGAAAGTCCTGCCTCAACTGAAAATGCAGACATTGCCATGCCTAGGTTATCAATAATATTTGCAAATGGCAGTGGTTCAAAAACAACATCAAACTTTCCAAACTTTCCATGCTCTGGATTTAGGGATTGCTTTGATATTAATGCTGCTTCCTCTGCAAGATTTTCAATATCAAGCAGATTAAGCATTCTTGAAGAGCCAACCTTCTGCCCAGATGCCTCCTTGCTATTAAAGGCCCTTATTGAAAAATAACTATGAGTTCCTTTATCTCTTGCCTTAACATCATTTGATGTCAATAAGGAAACATCTGCTACAGAATTCTCAAAAACACCTGCTGTTCTCTTTGCTCCAATAGCCAAGGCTTTGTTTATTGCCTTTTCAACATAATCAATTGCATTATCACCTAATAAAGCTATCTTTTTGTCATAACCATCTTCTATTTCTTTATAGGAAAAAGGCCCTTTTGCAATCCCTGCATACTCCTTGTTTGGGCTTGCTGACTTAACAAACTTCAATAATTTATCAACAACATCATCTGCAGCACGTAATGAAAAATCCCTTAGGTTTGTCAGGACTATTTTTTTATTTAGTGCCATGAAAATTCCAAGGTCAATGTTTTCCCATGTCTTTGTTGTGTTTACAAGGTTGTTGGAATATTTAATCAGTGAGCTATCCTGCTTTGAGACAGAAATAATAACATCATCTGCGCCAGCTTTCAAAAGCTTATCCAAAACATGACTACTTATTTCCTCTGAATTCATTTTAATTACCTAATCTTATTTTCCTTAATCGTATTGACGGCCCGCCAAACCAGACTGGAATGGGCTGCATTGGCTCTCCCTTCCCGCAGTTGCCAGCATGATATTCAGTATTGTTTGCAACAGCATCTACTGCGCTGTAAAGCTGCGGCGTTGTTATTTCAATTATAGGCATTATAACTGGCTCTTTTATCTCGCCGTTTTTTATTAAATATGACTCAGCACCAACATATTTCTGGTTTATCCTTTTGTCATCTATGTTCCATTCCATGAAATTTTTCATGTAAACTCCTAGCTTTATATCCTCTATTAATTCTTCTTCACTGTATTTTCCAGGAAGCATAAATGTATTTGACATCCTTACAATGCTCTCGCGGTTATAATTAACAGATCTTGAGGAGCCATTGCTTTTTATTCCCATGCAATAAGCTGTTTCCCTGTTATGAAGGAACTCATTTATTATTCCTTCTTTAATTAAGTATTTTCTTCTTGCTTTTATTCCCTCATTATCATACTTATAAAAACCATAACTATTTTCAATTAATGGGTCATCAACTACATTTACAGCTTCATTTCCTATCCTTGTACCAAGCATTTCTTTTGTTATGAATGACTCCCCTGCCTGAGCACCTTCTCTTCCAATAATCCTGTCTGCTTCATATGGGTGGCCCCCGCTTTCATGAACCATTATTCCAACTATCTGCGGTGCTGCAACAATATCAAGGGCTTGCTTTGGCGGCTTGATGCCAAACTTAAGATTATTTTGTAATGCCTTAACCTCATTAACAACAATTAAGGGAATATCCCATTTTTTTACAAATTCAAAGCCACCAGTCTGGCCATATTGCCATATTCTTTGCGATGTTTTATTATTATGCTCAACTGTTAATAAGTAAAAAAAGCTGGCTCTTGGAACAGTTGCTGTTATGCTTGTCCCCTCTGAATTTGTTAAATATTCTGTTGTTGTGCTGTCTGATAAAGAAATATATCTTGATGGAATTTTTATTTTTGTATTAACAAGCTCTTTTTCTGCATCAAACAAAAGCTTTATTTTTTCTTCTGGACTTACATCATTTAAGTTGATTTTCTGCTTAACCTCATACTTATTTTTATATGATATTTCCTCAGAAAGGTTTATTTCTTCCCTCAGCTTTGAGGCCTTTTCTGCTGTGTTTATAGTGTTTTGGATTAATTTTTTTATCTTTTCCTTATTCAAATAGTTTGTTGATGTAAAACCAAGTGTTTTGTTTTTTATTATCCTCATTCCCAAGCCATTAATCTTGCCAAATCCTGATGCTTCTGCTATCCCATTCTTCATGATAAAGCTGTTTGATGAAGTTTCTTCTAGTCTTGCCTCAGAATAATCTGCTCCTTTTTTCAATGCATATTTAACTGCAAAGTCTGCTAAATCCTTAAACATCTTAAAATTTAGAATTCAGGGAATATATTTAAACCTTTGTTTTGTGTTAGGCGATGGAAATTTTAAAAAACTTATAACTTCCTAAAACAATAATGGAAAAATATAAATAGCTAGTTGTTTTAAATAAACCAAAAGGGGTGGTAATATGGTTAGCCAAAAATTAGTTGATTACATAAGAAACAATTTAGATAGTTTTGGTGAAGACAAGATTAGAGAAGCATTATTGAAAGAAGGTTATCCTCAGGACTTAGTTAATAATGCTATTAAGGCTGCTATTGAATTTAATTCCATGAGGAGGGGATATAGGAAAAGAGAAGAAGGTGAAGGAATAGGGTTTATTAAGGAAAAAACAGAGCAAAGCAGGGAACAATTGAATGTAAAGAAAGAAGAAATTAATGAGAAGTATGAGAAATTAGATAAAAAAGAAAGAAATGTATCTGGAAAAAACTCAAAAATTCTAATTGCGATATTAATTACAATTATTGTTCTTGGAGCAGGTTTTTTTGTTTTTAGGGGTTTCTTTAATGAAAAAACTTATGATATAAAAGATGATAATTCTTTAGTATTAGCTTTAGACTTTGAGAATGCTCCTTCAATAAAGGATGGTTCAATTTATGTAGCTGATAATTCAAAATATGGAAATGATGGGTTCTTAGAAGAAAATGCAAGATTAATAGATACACAATTTGGGAAAGCCATAGAAATAGAAAATGGAGATTATATTAAAGTTCTTAATAGTAACAGTTTAGATATTGCTGATGCTATCACAATTGAAGCATTAATTTATACATATAATGCAAGTAAATTTCAAACAATAATAGCAAAAGGGGATAACCCAGATTGGTATGTTGCAATTTTCAATCATTCTGTACTTTTTCACCTTCATGAAGGTAAAGATATTCCAAACCACATACTTTTAAGTAACACAAAATTAGAAGATAGTGTCTGGTATGTAATCACACTAACTTACGATGGAAGTGTGATGGAAATGTATATTAATGGCGAGCAAGAGGAAGATCTTACATTCCACAATAGATATTGGGATGGGGGTATTCAGGTTAATGACCATAATTTATTGATTGGAATAAATGAAAGATGGGAAGAGGAATATTTTAGGGGTTTGATAAAAATTATTAGAGTCTACAATCGTGCTTTAACAAAAGATGAAATCAAAAACTCTTATTTATTATTAGAGGAATAGTAAGTGGTCTTTTAAAATTTCTTTTAATTAAATGAGGAATATGCCTCTTATGTTTTTGGATAATAATAGATTTAGGCCAAAGGAAAAACAGGAATAAGATGACTAACTGTAACAGAAAAGGAGAATTCTATCTCAAGGAGTGTATATTTTTGCATAAAAATGTTTAAAAGAATATTTAAAAATACTGGGTACTTATTTGTATCAGGGATAATAAGCCAATTTTTGTTTTTAATTCAGATCATATTTATTGCCAGATATTTGGGTGCAGCAGGTCTTGGAAAATATGCCTTTGTTTTTGCTTTTGGAAGCTTATTTTTTATTCTATCAAATTCAGGATTAACAGATTTAACAATAAGAGAATTAGCAAGGGATAAATCAAAGACAAGCAAATATTTAGGTAATTTATTAGTTATTAAACTTGGTTTATGTTTAGTTGCCTCTTTGTTAATGATTGTAACAATCAACTTAATGAATGTTTCTCAAGAGTTAAAAGTAGGTATTTATCTTATATGCCTCATATTTAGTATTGATGCATTCATATGGGTCTTTTACTCTGTTTTTAGGGCTTATGAGAAGATGTTGTATGAGGCTTTCATTTTATTAATCCATAATATTATTATTGTGGGATTTGCCCTATATTTTTTAATAGGCGGGTATAGTTTTGTACATTTAATATATGCCTTTACTATTGGAAAAACTATTGGCTTGATCATAACAATCTATTTTGGTTATAAACTGCTTCCAAAACCTCTTCTTAAAATTGACCTAAAGTTATGGAAATACTTAATGATAAAATCAATTCCATTTTTAATAATAGGATCTTCTATCTTAATAATTTATAGAACTGATTTGGTTATGCTACAGTTTTTTAAAGGAGAAGCAATAGTTGGCCTGTATGAAGCAGCATGTACAATTATAAAAAATCTAATTATTTTCCCTTCGTTTTTTGTTATTTCAATTTATCCATTATTATCAAAATATTTTATAAAAGATAAGGAAAAATTATACAATTTATATAAAAAAAGTTTTTTATATCTTTTTTTGTTTAGCTTATTTATTGTTATTGGCTGTTTTATATTTGGAAAATTTGTAATTCTATTAATGTTTGGAAAAGAATTTATAGAATCTGTTTTGATTTTAAAGTTAGTCTCAATAGGAGGATTCTTATTATTCTTAAATTTGATTAATATTTACTATTTAAATGCAACTAACAAACCAATAATAAATGCTTATATTTTTATATTGGGTGCTGTTATGAATATCATACTTAATTTAATATTAATCCCAAAATATAGTTATGTAGGAGCTGCAATATCAAGCATTATTAGTTATTTTATAATCTTTGTTTGCGAACAAAGGGTTGTAGGCTTATCTTTAAGATTAGCTAAAGCAAAAAAGCAATGGTAAAAAATATCAGAATTTATATTAAGATTAAAAATATTAAATCTTTATTAATTCAGAAATTCTTTTTTTAATAATTTTATCACTAATTTTGCCACCCATTTTAGAAGAGATTGTATTGGGCCTATCATCATAGTGGGTTATAGTCAGATATTTAAATTTAAATTCTTTTAAAAATGCCCTTGTTTTTTCAAAATCTTCTTTTGTTTCTCCTGGAAACCCAACTATTATATGACCGTTTATTATAAGCTTGGGCATTTCTTTATTTAAAATAGCTAAACACCTTTTAACATCATTAATTTTATAATTGCGATTCATCAATTTAAGGATCCTATCACTTCCTGACTGAATACATACTGTAATCAAATCAAGTTTACCACAATTTTTAACAAAAAGGGTTATTAAATCGGGGGAGTATTTGATTAACCACTCAGCATTAAACTCCAACATTTTTAGTTTATAATCTCCTTTAATCTTAAATAATTCTTCAAGTAATTTGACAATATTGGTGTTAATATCCACTCCGTAAGCTCCTACATCCTCACCTGCTAAGTAAATTATTTTATATCCCCCATCTAATGCCTGCCTGAATTCTTGTATTATGTCCTTAATAGGCCTACTCCTTGACTTTCCTATAGCATACCTTATTGCACAGTAAGTGCAATTTCCCAAGCACCCGTTCTGAATTACTAAGTAAAACACTTTATCTTTTCTATGAAGCAATCTATTTTTTTCTGCAAAAATTCTCTCAATAACTCTTCTAGAATAGGCTTTATTCAATTTAAACTTCTTAAAAAAGTTACTTACCAATTCTTTAAATGTCCTAAACTCAATTACATAATTAAAAGGAAGGCTTGGAATATTGATTTCATGCTGCTGCGAAACTGATTTGAATTTAATCTTCGCCTTAATTAGATTATCAAATTCCTCTAATTCTGTAGGAGAAATGGTCTTAAAATTACCAATGCTCTTTAGGAGGCTAGGGTTTATTTTAGGTAAACAACCAGTAATAATAATTTCGCTTGAATTTGACTTATGTTTTAAGAAATATTTTATAGCTCTTATTGATTTATCCTCTTCTAATTCATTAACTGCACAGGTTGCTATTATTATCAGATCAGCTTTTGAAAAATCCTTAGTAAAACAAAATCCATTATCAATTAAATAAGGATATATCTTCTGAGAATCTGCTTCTCTTGTTACACAATAGGTTGAACAAATATAAAAGGTTTTCATTGTTTATAAGAATTAAATTAGAGATTTATAAATTTATAGGTTATGTAAAGTAAAATTATGAAGTAATGCATCCATTTAAGATTGAGTTTATAGAAAGTTAACCTTTTTATAGTATATGAGATTATCTTTAAGATTACTTAAAATAGATTAATGGTAAAAAATATGAGAATATTATTAGTTAATCCAATGTTTCCCTTCGTACCAATTAAATTACATAGGAAAAATACCCCAATAAATTTAGGCATATTGTATATTGCATCTATGCTTATAGAAAAAGGGCATGAAGTAAAAGTTACTATTTCAAATACTATGGATTTTCTAGCTACCCTCAAAAAGTTTAATCCTAATGTTGTTGCATTTAGTATTTGTATTCAACAATATCCCTTAGGTTTGGAATTATCCAAACAAGTAAAGAGGTTTAATAAAGACTCCAAGGTTATTATGGGGGGATATTTTCCAACATTCTCATATAATTATATATTAAATAATAATCCTTATGTTGACTTTTTAGTTGTAGGTGAAGGTGAAGAAACATCTTGTGAATTAATTAATTATTTAGAAACAAACAAAAGGGATTTATTAAATATTAAGGGTATTGCTTTCAAGAAGGGAAATAAAATAATCTTTACAGGGCATAGGCCTTTAATTCAAAACCTAGACTCTCTCCCTATGCCTGCAAGATACCTAACTAAGAAGAAAATGCCTTTTATCTTGGCCTCTAGGGGATGTTATTATAATTGTAATCATTGTTTTATAAAGAATTTTTATGGGAGAAAAATACGTAGAAGGTCATTAGATTGCATAATAAATGAAATAAAAATTATGAAGGAGAAAGGCTACAAAGAAATAGCATTTTTTGATGATATATTCCTTGATAACCATAATAGGATATTAAAGTTCTGTGAATTAATAAGGAAAAATAATCTCAATAAACTCAGTTTCAAGGTAGCATCAAAATTAGAATTTATCTTGGAGCATCCAGATATACTGAAAGAATTAAGGGGTGTAAATTTTTCTGATATAGGTTTTGGCATACCAACCTTATCTGGTGTTGATGAATCTAACAGTAAATACCTCGCCCAGTTAAAAAGGTTAAAGAATATTATAAAAGATAATCCTCAAGTTAAATTTATGCTATTTTATATTATAAATAATCTCCAACCAGAGGAAACAAAAGAGAGCATACTTTATGGTATGAACACTATCCTTAACCTGTTCTCCAAGTTAAAAAATGTTTATATTGGCCCATTTATACTTACACCTCTTCAAGGGAATGATATCTATTGTAAGGTTAGAGAGAGAATAAAAGTAAGCGAGGATTGGATAAAATATGATTTTGACCATTGTACATATGATTATAACAACTTAAAAGAAAGGGATATAGAAAAGTTATTTGATAAATTTGATAAAGAGTTAATCAAGAATAAGTTATATCCAAGTTTTACTATGACCCACTTGCCTTTTTTTAAGATATTTTATTTTACTTTTAATTTCTTTACATGCTCTTTCTCAAATAGAGCTAAATTCATTATTATTATAGACTTACTAAAAGTTTTTATTAAAAATCTGTTTAAAAGTAAAAAAACTAAAGTTCCATTGAGGGAATATATGCTTAGGAAGTATTATTTTTAAATGATTGGATATTTAAAAGCTAGTTCATGGGGTGATATTTTGAAGATTCACTTGATTTCATCAATTTTTGAATTTCTTGATATAACTAAAGATTACTCTAGTTTTAAAAAAAATTTAATGCCTCCCCTGGGCCTTGCCTCTTTAACTGGATTTTTAAGAAAGAATAATCTTAAGGTTGATCAAACTGATTTATCTGTGGAGATTATTTATGATGCATTGTTCGGAAATGAAAGGTCTAGGATTAACATAAAGGACTTAAAAAATAATAAAAAAATTGAGGATTTTCTATTAGGCAAGGGTTCTAAAGATATAGATAAGCTTGCTGAGTCCTTACTAGCAAAAATAAAACTTAAGAATCCTGACTTAGTTGCTTTTTCTGTTATTTATGATAGGCAACTCTTGCCTCTTTTGCTTCTAGCAAAAAAAATAAAAGAGCGATATGAAACAAATATCTGCTTGGGTGGCCATGTTCTAACATCATCCTTTTCTACTAAACTTTTAAATAAATTCAAGTTTATTGATTATTGTGTTCTTGGTGAAGGAGAACTTCCTCTTCTCTGCCTCTGCAATTATTTAGAAGGAAATTATAGGATAGATTTGATTCCAAACTTAGTTTATAGAGAAAGTGGAAGGATTAAAATAAACAAAACTCAAGGGCATTTTAACTATGAGGATAGTCCTCCCCCAGATTTTAAAGGTTTGCCAATAGATAAATATAAGAAAATATCAAATTCAAAATGTGTGATTTATCCTTATCAATTCATTAGGGGTTGCCCATTCAAATGCAGTTTTTGCAGGTTCTGCTTGCAAAACAAATTTTATTTTAAATCACCACAGAAAGTAGTATCAGATATAACAGAAATCATTGAAAAAAACAATGCCAAGTTCTTATTTTTTCTTAACAATACTTTAAATATTTCAGAGAACTATGTCCAGGAGTTATGTAAAGAACTAAACAAAGTGGATATTCTCTGGTCAGATTCTGTAAGACCAGCAGGACTTTCACCCAAAACATTAAATCTTATGAGGAAGAGTGGCTGTATTCAACTAACATTTGGGTTAGAAACAGTGTCTAGTAAACAGATCAAATTATTAAATAAGCAATTTACTATTCAGGAGGCTAAAAAAGTCATCATGAACAGCCATAAGGAGGGAATTTGGAATGGAGTTAACTTTATATTAGGGCTGCCTTACGAAAGATATTCTGATTTGAGAGCAATTAGAAGATTTATAAATAAAAACAAAGAGTATATGAATAAAGTATCAATATATTATTTTGGGCTAAATGAGGAATCAGAAATATTTCGCCACCCAGAGAAATTTAGTGTTCGTATAGTTAAACACCCAATCCATAAAGTATTTGTATTAGATGAAATAAAAGGAACTCCTTGGTGGTTGAAAGGCTTAAAGAATATTGTTTTTACACAGCTTATGATTAATTCCTTAAAAAAAGAGGATATTCAAATAATGTTTGAATCATGGAAACACAATTATATACGTCAAGACATTATCTATGAATTATATAATAAGTATAATTCTAAAAAAGATATTATTAAAATTATTAAAAATAGAAGGATATAATAAAATATAATAAGCAATTAAGTAAGTAGGGATTGTTAATAAAATTATGAATAGTTAATGAAGCTAGGCATCAAGTCAAAAGTTAGGAACTATTCTCTGTTGTTTAATACCTAAGCAGAATATTGATAGATTGCCTAGTAAACCACAAAATAGAAAATTATAAATACCAGCAATACTTAATATCATAAGATATATTTAATATTTGGTAAAGGAGGTCAGAACATGAAAAATGATTTTTTGAATAAAATTTTTTATTCTATCGAAAAATTGGAAATAAAACTTTGGTGGAATTTATTAAGAAAAGATAAAAGAACAAGCATACTATATTTAACGCCAAAATGAACCTAAAGGCTAAATAAGATATTTTTTAATAATAATTTTGCCAGTTTAAAAGTGTTAAATCTTGTCTTTATATAAATATACTCTAATTTGTCTTTAGAATTAATTCTAAAGAACCAACGCCAAAAATTTTGTTTTGATATTTTTTGAACATGACTTTTAATCTATCTTATTAAAATCAAAAAAGATGAGATAAATAAAGAAAGACAAATTGGTAAAGATAAAACTCACATTTTGAGTAAAGAGGATTTTTAAAAAAAGACATAGTAAGGTTTTGAGAATAAGTAAAAGATGATATAAATTTTACTAAACAAACAAAATTCATTAGTTTCATAAGCGGGATAATTATATAACCTCTGAAGTGCATCATTTAAGTATCTTAAACATATTTTTTCTGTTAACTTTTTGTATATAAAATCTAAAAGAAAGATTTATCAAAATATTAAAAGCACAAACTAATTATAAAAATAAACCTTGGATGGATGTTATACAAAGATATAAAAAGGTATTGTGATTCATTTTATAGGATATTTAATGAAGCAAAAAAAAATCTTATTAATTCAACCTCCACATGAATCAAGGGATGATAAGTATATACCAAGGGGGAGTTTCCCAATAGGATTAGGGTTGATTGCAAGAGCACTTATTGATAATAAGTTTGATGTTAAAGTTTTAGATATTAGAATAAATAAGTATAATAGGCATGAAGTAAAAGAAATAATTAATAAATCAAATTATGAAATCTTTGGAATTTCAGCATTAGTGACTCAATATAGATATGTTAAATTTTTATCTAAAACAATAAAACAACATAATAAGAATGCTAAAATCATTTTGGGCGGGCGTTTGGCAACTCAATGTTATAAAACAGTCTTAAATAAAACTAATATAGACATATGTGTTATTGGAGAGGGTGAAATCACTATAGTAGATTTAATGAAGAATATTGATAATCTCAATAAAGTAAAAGGAATAGCTTACAAATCAAAAAACCATAAATTTATCCTAACAAAACCAAGAGCATATATAAAAAATTTGGATGAAATAAACTTCCCAGCATATCATCTTTTCCCTATGGAGAAATACCTTTCTAATTGTTTTGTAACACACCATAAAATGAGGGCAATTTCTATTATAAGCTCAAGGGGTTGCCCTTTTAATTGTTATTATTGCCAAAAAGAGCCCCAATTTAGAAGGGAAAGATCAGTGAGTAATATAATCTCAGAGCTTAAGTTTTTAAAAAACAAATATAATATTAAAGGCATTACCTTTTTTGATAACCTTCTTGTTTTTAATAAAAGAAGAACAATAGAATTATGCAAAGAAATCAAAAAATTAAACTTAAAATGGGATTGTAGTGCAAGGGTTGACACAATTGATTTAAAAATACTTAAAATAATGAAAGAAGCTGGATGCATATGGTTTGAATTAGGTATTGAATCTGGAAGCAATAAAATACTTAAACTAATGAACAAACAAACTTCTGTTGAATTAAATATAAAAGCAATTGAGATGTGTAAAAAAGCTAAAGTTCACTCAACAATTAACTTTATGTTTGGATATGTTGGGGAAGATGAAAATACTATTAAGGAGGATATAGATTTTTTTAAAAAAATAAATCTTCCTTGTTACTTTTTTAGTTTTGCTACGCCCTTTCCAGGAACCCAACTTTATGAATATGCTAAAAAAAATAAATTAGTTAATCTTGATGAAGATAAATACTTATTAAAGCTGTCAAAAATGGGAACTATGTACTGGCCTAAAGAGGAGGTTATGGTCAATTTAACAAATTTTTCAGATACAGAACTCCTAAAAAAAGCAAATTATTTCTTAATCAAAACAAAGGTTAATTTTATAAAAAATAATATATTTAAGCCCCATATTTTAATAAAATATTACTTTAATGCGTATATAATAGATAAATATTATAATGTTAAGGGGTTAGTAAAGTTCATAAAAGACCATATTTTAAATATATTACAAAACTACAAATAAGTTAAAATGTACTTAAGGCAATTGTATTACTATAATAAAATTATGAAACAGCAGTGGATGAAGGAAAAAGAATTAAATAACCTTCAATTTAGGTACTTCAAATCATTGGTGAAGCATGCATATAACACTGTACCTTATTACCATAACAAATTTCGTAAGATTGGTATAAAGCCAAAGGATATTAAATCTTTGAAAGACATAAAAAATATCCCTATTCTCTATAAAGAGGATGTTTTAAACAATTATTCTGATTTTATTTCAAAAGACAAACAATATGAGTGGATGCTGTCAAAAAAGAGGTTTTTCTCTGAGGTTACCTCTGGCTCTTCAGGTAAGCAGTTTACCACAATTTTTGACTTAAGGGCGTATGACTATTTGAGCATCATTCATTTAAGGGCTTTAATTGCAGCAGGTTACAGGCCCCATAATAAAATAGCCTATTATTGGTATAAACCATCTGAAAAAAAACCACATAACTTTTTTGGTTTTATGAGAACAGATTATATTTCCTGTAAGTTATCATTAACTGAACAGATTGCCCTTTTATCCAATCTTAAACCAGAGTTCATTAACTATTTTTCCTCTAGTATTTATTCAATTGCAAGAATAATTGACAATAAAGAACTCAAGAAAATTCAGCCAAAAGCAATAATAACACATGGTGAAGTGTTATCCAAGAACATGAGAAAAGTAATTGAAGATAAATTTAACTGTAAAGTTTTTGATCATTATGCTTCAAATGAGTTTAATAAGATAGCATGGGAATGTAATAAACATTCCGGGTATCATATCAATACAGACAGTTTGATTGTAGAGTGCTTGTATAATAAGGAACAAGTAAGTTCAGGCGAGTTAGGAAACCTAGTTATAACAGCTCTTACAAACTATTTTTTTCCTCTTATAAGATATGATATTGGGGATAAGGGCATTCTTTCAAATGAAAAATGTAGCTGTGGTAGGGGGCTGTCTCTATTGAAAGATATTAAAGGATGTAGCGAAGACTTTGTTATTCTTCCTGATAAACAACTGGCTGACCCAAAAGAAATAATTGATATTCTTACCACAATCGAGGAAATAAAGAGATTTAATTTAATCCAGAAAACAAGAAAAAAGATTAATGTGAATGTAGTGCTAGAAAAAAATTTTCTAGATTCTGTCATTGAAATAACTAAAGAGAGATTGTCAAACTTATTTTCAAATCAATTGGAGATTAAGGTTATCCCTGTTGATGAAATTAAAAAAGGAGCAAGAGGCAAGATAAAATTAGTTAAAAGTTTGGTAAAGAAGTAGATTAATATTATAAGTATAGAAATTATCCTCTCTCTATTAATCTAATTTCCTTTAGAATCCTACTTTTGAGTTTATTTAATTTATGCAGTTCAATTAGTTTATGTTCTTGGTTAAGTTGTTTTAAAATGAATTTGTGTTTTATATTGTAAGGGATACAAACAAAGGGTACTTTCATTGAACTGGCAAAAATCACAGAATGTAATCGCATACCTATAAAATAATCCATGTGCCCAACCATTCCTTTTACCTTACCAGGTGCGTAATCACGGCTTATTATTTTAAAATTTCTTTTATTTTCTACCTGCTTTTTCAATTCTTCTATAAGAGTTATATCATCTTCAACAGAGTTATACTTGTGTTTGGAGAATATAAAACAAACAATTTCCATGTTTTTTTGTTTTAATAAATAGTTTATTGCACGTGATAATTCTTTAATTAGCTTAGAATTTAATTTTTTATCTTGTAAAGACCTTAAAGACAATCCAACCAAAACTTTGTTTATATTAATGCCCTCTTCAGATAAATATTTTTTAGCTTTAATCTTATTAATTGGTTTGAGATAAAAACTTGGGTCATTAACTACAATTATGTTATTTTTAACACCAATATTTTTTAGTATCTTTTTACTCTCATTATTTCTAACACTAATAAAATCAGAAATATTAAAAATAAAAGCCGCAAAATATTTCATAAAGCCGGAGGGTATAGAAGAAATTCCAACTGCATAAAATATAACCTTTTTATTCAAAATTTTAGCTAATAAAGCAGTAAATATTCTTAACTTAGCTTCAAATATGTGTGTAAGTCTATAAAAAATTGGTTTATTTTGAAGCCATTCACTGAATTGTATACTGATTAGTTCATCGCCAGCAATTATCACATAATTGCTTCTTAATAATGTAATAAATAAGCCTAATCCAACCCGTTTACAAGTTTTAATTTTATGAATATTATAACTGTAGTTGGGATCATACGAATTCATAACTAATTTTGCTTGAGGGTTTATTTTTTTAATATGGTCAATAATCACTTTGATTATTGCTTCATTTCCTACATTTCTATACCCTGATGAGCTCATAATTAGGATATTACTATTTTTTTTTATATTTAAAATGGATTTTAAATATTTTATACTGTTTTTTTTATTTATTCTAGATAATATACTCATTTTATTTAAACACTTTAAGGGGTATTTTAAAAAGTTTTACCTTATTAGTTTATATATCCTAAACTCTCTAGTTTTTCTTTTATATCTTTACTTATAGATTCCAGGTTTTCACTTTTTACTTCTTCATTATCATATGAATCAACATAATTAACAGGATTTTGTGATAGGTATTCTTCATTAATTGCTTGTGTTAAAAGTCCTCCATCCATATCCCTCCCTATTGGTAAATCAAATAGATAAAGAATTGTTGGGGCAATATCAATTACATCTGCTGAAATTAGTTTGTTCTTCTTTATATTTGGTCCCTTCATAAGAAGTATTCCATTTATCTCGTGTTCTGCAGACCAAGTGTTTAGTTCAACAAATTCTTTTAGAGCATATATTTCATTATTTATTATTATACTTTTGTTATAAACTTTTTCTCTCCCCCCCCATTTAAATCTAAAGTAATCCTCAAGAACAATGTCTGGAAATGAATTACTTTCTATACTATTGAATAATCTAGTACTACCCCCTTCAATGTAATTCTGGTTTGTAAATCTTATTGACAACAACTTTTTGGCGATATCTTTTTTCAAAATATCATATTCTTTTTGTTCAACTATTCCATATTTTTCTCTTTCTTTAAGATTAATGTTAATTCCATGCTTAGTAAAGAACCCTCCTATGTAATATGCTTTTGTTTTTGACCAATCAATTTCATCTGAATTATTTTTAAATTCTAATAATCCAAGCTTATTTAAGATTTTATTATAGTTCCATCCCCATAATACATGGGGGTGGTCGCCAGGAACAATGTTTTGGTTGCGAAAGCCTTTCATTCCATGGTCTGATACCATAATAAGGGTAATGTTATCATTGTTTACGTAGGGTTCTATAAATTTATCAATTTCCTTATAAAAATCAAATATAACACTTCCATATTTTTCTTTTTCTTCATTGCTTACATTATAATATTCCGGTTCCATATATTTCCAAAAACGTTCTTGGCCATTATTCGTAAAATAAAAACCAACAGCGTAGAGTTCAGGGCTATATTTATCAATTAAATATTGTGATTCAAGAATAAGCCTATCTGTCTCAATTTGTTCTCTTTCAAGCCAGAAATCATCATAGTTTAAGTAATATTTTCTATAATTTTTTCCTGTTGCATTAATTTTCTTTATTTTTATATTTTCATTTAATTCTTTCCTTAGATTTAGCGGGTATGTTAAGTTGCTCGTTGCAAACCAGCTTGGAATAACAAATCCTTTTGTTACTAAGGGTGGCCAGCTCATTAACCAGTTATTTATACCAACAGTTTTATTAAAATTATTTAGTATTTGCCATATGGTTTTTGTTTTTATCATTGAACTATTAACTTGAATAACTTCTGTTGAACCAGACAAAATTGTACAAAAATTATAGATTTTATGCTTGTCTTGTTCCATACCAGTTATAATTGATGTCCAAGCAGGGGGTGAAAAGGCTGGATCAGAAGAAAGATTCCCATAAGCACCATCTCGCATTATCTTCTTGAAATTAGGCAACTCATCTCTTTCTACCATTGGAATCATAACGTTCCACGTTGCACCATCTAAACAAATAAATATTACTTTAGTTTTGGCACTTTTGGTTACATGATTTTCTTGTAAATTTGAAATTGTGATAGTCATAAATAAAATTATAAAAATTGAAATCAAAAAAGCAAATATTCTTTTCTTATTTATTTTTCTTTTCTTAATCTTTTTCATATTCAATCATTATATAGCAGATATGTGCTATCCTCTTTTTAATTATTTTTGGCAATAATATTTCAAGTCTTGTCCATGCCATAAGTAATAAAGAAAATAACTTATTGATTTGTTCTTTTCTTTTATTTTTCTTTAATCCTGGTGGAAAAGGGGGCATGTCAATATAACCAATATCTAGTATATTAGCTTTATTAAAGTATTCTTTCAACTCATCCAAATTTAAACCATTAAGTTTGCTTAGAGTTGAATGCATCTTATTGCCTTTGTTAGGAACAAACAATGCTGCATAATTGGATATTTTTGAAATCAGCCTGATATAACCAATTTTTTCTTTATTAGATAATCTCTGAATGACTTCTGAGCAAACTAACAGATCAAATCTTTTGTTAAACTTAAAGTTATTTAATTTTTTTAATTTAACTATTCTTGGCCTTTTAAGCAAAATGCCTTTTTCGATTAGATTGTTAATTATTTTTTCAAATGACTTTATTCTTTCTTTTCTATCATCAACAATAGTTATATTAAAATTATTGATTTGCCCAAATAAGACAAAATCCATGCTAAAACCATATTTTTCTGGCAAACCATATATCAAAGCGTTTTTTATTCTCTTATCTTTAACAAATTTGCTCAATAGCTTTAACTTAACAAAATACTCATAAGCTGTTCCAAGGCCTTCTCCTTCAATTAAGGCAGCAGGATATAATAATTTAATATCAATTTTTTTCATTACATCCACCTCAAGGATACACAACACATTTGTGTTGTGAGGAATTGAGGTCCTCTACCGATATATTTTTCTATCATTTTGATTATAAATTGAGTGCGCAACGAATTTGGCGCGCGCACTCA
>Ga0210049_1000661_pt1 | contig 29930 bp, 23 predicted proteins | sample CryGeyCG2014_300_2_FD_183964 | JGI IMG/M metagenome (GOLD analysis project Ga0210049, IMG submission 183964) | Groundwater microbial communities from aquifer - Crystal Geyser CG06_land_8/20/14_3.00 (SPAdes) (version 2) | ecosystem: Environmental > Aquatic > Deep subsurface > Groundwater | place... | reverse complement strand
CAGAACCGTTAGCAGTAATGGTTAACGAAGTCATTGTAGCAAAAATAACCGCATTATCAGGATTGAATATCTTGAAATTTGCAGAAAACTCATGATTGATTTTCTCTTTGTTAGTAAAATTAATATTGATCTGCTTACCATTATTAGTATATGGTTTCGTATCTGTCTCTATTTTTATATCTACAGAGGGGGTGATTACTATTCCACCCACAGAATGTTCACCTAAATGTCTTCCTCCTTCATAGAATCTAACCCATAGTCTCCATACATTGCCATACCTCCCATAAACATTTCTCTTGGTGCAGGGAATCATTATGGTTTTGCCAGTTGGTACTATGAATGTACCCAATGGACTGGGAGAATCATGGGTCCAGTCCCAGTCTATAGTAATATTCTTATCCTGAACACCATTGTTAGTAATATGTATGGGAAAGGTAATATCACTTTCTGCCACAAGTATCTCATCAGGGGTTGTTACAGAAAATGACAGGTCTGGAAGTGGTTGAGCATTGACATACTGCTCAGAGATAGCAAATTGACTACCTGCTGTATCGAATTGAATTATATTCCCCTGCCCATCTTGTAATTGGTAATCTATCTCATATATTCCCAATTTGCTCAGGGATGAGAGGGAAGGAATAATGGATGAGTCAAGTGTTAATTCCCTACTCTGACCTTGACTAAGTGGTGGTGTAATGTCCAATGTATATGGTGGCAGTGGCTTTTTGTCCGGGTCAATTACCTTAATCCCTACCTTTTTGGCAATTGCGGATTGCGAATTGTGGATTGTGGATTGGACACTTATCGTCCCATTGGGTTTAGTTTCTGGTATTTCCTCTAATGTTGTCTGTTTTGCCCAGGTGATTAAATCACGCACTAATGCCGCCTCATCATTACTCCACTGATTATGCCCATAACCCCAGTCTGGATATAGCCCTGCCGCTACTACAAAACCCTTACCATACGGATACATTACTAATGCCGGCATCTGATTCTTTACCCGCCGCAATATCACCTTTGCATCTCCCCATTGTGTAAAATATCCGTCTGCATTACAATCTAAATTAGCCGAATCCTGACCTGCCATGATTGGATGGTATTCATCAATATATGCCGCATTAGTCCAGCAGCTCTGGTCTTCATTTGCTCCATAGCCGGTCAATGTCCCGGGCAAAAACCCAAATTCTTGTCCATACTTCTGTGTCCAACAAACCACCACCCCACCATCCTCAACATACTTCCTTAATTTCCACTTTAGAATCTCCGAAGAATCTACCCCGCTTAATCCATAACTTGGAATAACCAACACCTTAAAATCTTGGAGCTTGCGGAAAGGGGGCGTAGATTGTGCAGATTTCCGTTGATTTGCATTATTAATAATCTGTGAAATCTGCGGACTTCTCTGGTTTCCATCTTCTATTCCAATTGGCAATGGCTCAAAATTACTATCCACAAACCACACCGGCTCCTTAAACCTACCCAACAGATGTGCCACTCCATCTACGAATCCATTCAAATACACCCCTACCTCTGCCTCTGAATCTATCTTGGCTGGTGTAGGATAATTTGGGTCCGAAATATCGTAACTCTCATCAGGATGGTCGGTAACTACATTTTGTCCAGAAGCATACTGAATGGCAGATAGTTTTACGCCAGGTATACTTACTATTATCTGATGGATTAAATTATCATCAGGTTTTAATTCTGCACCTGAAGTAATAACAAAAGAAGTTTGTCCACTGCTATTTGCAGGTAATTCCAATGTCTTGGCTGGATATTTAGTCACAAAAAGGCAGCCTGATGTTTTGACAACTCTCATCTCTATATTAGCCGTAAAAGATTTATTCTTTGCCTTATTGGTAATAGTTATGACATGGGTATGTGATTCGTTAGATCCTGTAAAATTCCGCCATGCAGGTTTAATATTAACAAAAATTGGTGGGGCTATTTCAAAATTCCAACGATAAGGTGAAGTTTTCAAATCATGTCCTTTTTCATTAGCATTATCTTTGGCTACAATAGAACACGCATATTCGCCATAGTCTAAGTTATTAATTGCTGATGCTTGCTTAAAACTCCCTTGTGGGGTATCAAGTCTTATGGTTGATGGGTCAATATCAGAGGCATAGCCCCATACTGGTGGATCATAAAGGTCGGCAGAAATGTTAGCCCTATACGGCACCTCTTCAGCGATGATTACTTCACCATTCTTGGGGGTGGTAAATTTTACCTCTGGCTTCTCAGTATCGATGAGGAAGGTTTTTCCATCGGTTATTTCTATCTCTACCATTATTCGGCAATTACTTTCTTCTTCACAATTTTTAGGGATCTCAATAAAATAATTACAATAGGTAAACATGGCCAGATTATCTTTATCCTTAGGGATATTCAAACTACCCTTCCAGATACTTCCCTCTCCAGATAGCTGAATATTAAACAGCGTCTGGTCATAAAAACGCCCACCGAGTCTTGGTGCTTTTGGTATTGGCTGCGAGGTAGTTACAGTTACTTGAATCTTTCCCTCCATGACCGGAGATTCCGGGCTGATACTGATATTGGCTGTTATTAATCCTGCATCCTTTAATAATTCACGAATAGACTGCTCTTTGAAATACGGACTGCTGTACATGTCCACATGAGGCACAGGCAGTAACTTCTCATTAGCAAATTCACTTCTAAGCTTTGTGGTTAAGAGATCCTGATGTTTCTCTATCCCTCGTGCAGAATTAGCAGATACTACTCCATCACCACCAAGTATCCCATCCTCAGCCAGATTGGTATACTTTACAGATGGGTTTAAGTTGTTTTGCCAGAAATAATTCATGAAATCGCTGCCCTGCGACCGCTGTTGCTCCATGGCTGGAAGATAAGGGTCAGGGGTCTTCATTAATTCCTGAAATTTTCTAGCTATCCAAGGATGTTCATATCCAAAATTAATCCTAAAACTCCCCTTATTCGGTGTCCCCATCATGATGATTTGATTGATGTCATTGGCGTAGCGGGGGATGTTGGTGATGGTCTTCTTTCTTGGTTTTTTATAAGCATCAATATATGTATATTCCATTGTAGACTTATACTGATTACCATACATCATAGTATAAAGCTCTGCCACTAATCCACCCCTTGAATGAGTTACAATATCAACCTTAGTTATATCAGAATCTTTTATTGTATCACCTTTACCCCATTCTGGATGGTCACAAGTTTTCCATTTCCCATCAGTACCCGGATTATATAAAATTTTATGAATACTATCAGATAGCTGTTTCACATCTTCTTGTATAAATCCCTGTCCATTCTCTGGAAAATCACCACCCAAATCAGCTAATGTATGCACCTGATATCCAGCCCTCTCCAGGGTTGTCTTGAGACACCCTGAAACCATATTTGCCGAAACATCATTAGTCCCGGGGAAGATAAGCACAGGCTTCTTCGCAAATGCAGGACTTAACCAAAATAAACTAAGAACTAAACCTAATACTATTTTTTTAATCATTGGTATTCACCTCCAAAAAACTTAGATTAAAACTCAAACTCACTATCTGGAATACCTGTATTAATTTGAATATTACTCAGAGTATATTCTTCTTTTGTTTCATCAGGTGCAAACATAGGTACAGGAAATTTAGTCAAAGTAAGTTTTGTTGATATCCAAGCATTACTAATTAATGTAAAATTCTGACTTTCTCTTCGGCAAGTTAGACGAAGTCCTGGAGGAACATCAGAATGAAACCCTGTAAAATCGCTAAAATCATCAATTTTAGTAATTACACCCTTATTATAATCAACAAAAACTTCTAATTTACCATTTGAGACAGGATAGTTATACTCATCCTTTGGATTGCTCTCCTTCGGCACCGCCTCAATCACCCAGACATCAGTTTCAGGATGAGCGATTACCCGACTATCAAACTTCGTAACTATCTCATCCAGCCGCCAATAGAAATCAAATCTATCCGGATCTAACAAGGTATACCATGGGAGTTTAGAGGGTTTGACAGGTGTATCTTTAGTAACCGTAAAAAGCATGCCTGTGCCTACTCGACTGTATTCAACATTACTTTTAATAACTATTGTTTTGGGTTTATAAGGTGGTATCCACTTGAGTTTATCAGGTGACTTAAAGAAAAACTTTTCATCCTGTGTAATCAAATCACCTATTATACCCAGAAACTTAGCAAATTCAGAATCCCATGTCTTTACATTATAATCCGCCTTCAAATCCTTAATCTTATGATAATTTTCTTCCACCTTATCGAGTAACTGTTGTACCGTAGGCGTGCCGGAATTAGCCTGAGACTTTAAGCTTGGAGCCTGAAGTTTAGGCTTTAGCCTTTCACTCTTAGCTTTAACCTCTGCCTTCTGACTTGATTTTTCTCCCATTGCCTGTAACATACTAACTCCACCAACTATCAACACAAAAACCACCAAACTAACTAACACTTTTTTTAGATTACCCATTTTACTTTACCTCCTGATTTTAAGTTTTGTTTCTTTAATTGTAACTACTCAGCTATTGTTATTTTGAGAGAGATTAGGGGTCAGACTGGTATGCAATATCAATCCATCATCACCTACCGCCCACCCATTATTTGCATCTACAAAATGAACAGAAAATAAGTCTGTAGTCGTCCCACTTTCCTGCACACTCCAGATACCTGCTAATACATTCCCTGTAAATAAAACTGTTATTATCAGTAATATCAAGAAACCTAACTTTTTCATTATTACCAACATCCTTCATTTTTTATGACTTTTTACCAACTTTGCAAAACTAAGGTGAACGGGTTTCTCATCTTTCCTTATCTTCTCGTATATTTCTTCCTTGCACCTCATTTAATCCATCCTTTGCCACCTCTCGATCATCAAAATGAGTAGTTTTATCCCCCATGATCTGATAATCCTCATGCCCCTTGCCGGCAATAAGAACAATATCACCTTTTCTGGCAGAACCAATGGCATGAAAGATAGCCTCCCTTCTATCAGGGATAATCTGATATTGACTATTCGTCTGTTTAATTCCTGCCTCTATTTCCCCAAGAATATCATCAGGTGCTTCTGTCCTCGGGTTATCATTAGTAAGAATCGTCTCATCACTTAATCCACCAGAAATATTTCCCATTTGAGGGCGTTTGCTCCTATCCCTATCGCCGCCACAGCCGAAAACTGTAATGATTTTTTTGGGAGACAATTGCCTACAGGTTTGAAGAACATTTTGCAAGGCATCAGGGGAATGGGCATAATCAACTATAACCGTAAATGGTTGCCCACACCATATTCTTTCAAACCTACCGGGAATGCCGCCAACAGACTCAAGTGCCTGACTTATTGTCTCCAGTTCCACACCCTCACTCTCTCCAACCCCTATAGCAACAAGGGTATTATACACATTATGCCTTCCCAGCAGATTCAGCTTGAATTTTACCCCCTGATAAAGAAATGTGGTATAATCCTGGGTTGTTTCTATGTTATAAGCAAAAATGTCTGTTTGTTTTTCAATGCCATACCCTCGAATGAGAACACATTCCGGATGGACAGCCTTAATTATCTCCTCAGCAAATGGTGAATCCGTATTAATAAGCGCCAATTTGGGAAGTCCCTTGTCGTTTGCCTCTCCAAGTGATGCAAAGAGCTTTGCTTTTGCCCTCAGATATTCCTCCTGAGTATGATGAAAGTCCAAATGATCCACAGTTAGATTAGTAAATACCGCTGTATCAAATTCACAACCATCAACCCTATCAAGGCTTAAGGCATGAGATGAAACCTCCATGACAAGATGGGTACACTTATAATCTACGGCTTTTTTTAGTAATTGTTGTAATTCTATGGAATCAGGGGTAGTATGCGTGGCATGAATCTGTTCTTTTCCGATGCTGTATTGAGTAGTAGAAAGTCTGGCAACATTATATCCAGCTGCCTTAAGAATGGCTTCGATAAGATAGGTAGTCGTAGTTTTCCCATTGGTTCCAGTAATTCCAATCATTCTTAAGTTTTTTGAAGGAAATCCATAAAAAGCAGAGGCTATTTTACCCATTATCAATCGAGTTGAGGCAACCCTTATGGAGACAATGCCTGATGGGACAGACACGGCTTTATCAATCAGGACAGCAACCGCCCCATTCTTAATAGCTTGATGGATATAGGCATGACCATCAGTGGCAAATCCCGCAATACAGATAAATAAAGAACCATCTGTAACATGACGAGAGTCAATGGCAATATTTTCTATCTGTATATCCAGATTACCATTAATCTGTTTTTCATCTTTTTCATCCAAAACCCCTATCAAATCCCGAAGCCACATTCCCCCCCCAATTCAATTGACAAGGGTCAGTTTACGGGAATTAATCCAATCTGATAACCAATCCCTGATCCCTGCAAATTGTTTCTATTCCTCTGATGCCTCAGCATCTTTTGCACCAAACAGCCCTTTAGCCATATGTTTAGGTGATTGCTTCCAAACACTTGCCCATTTAGAACCAGCATCTTTTTCAGATTTTTTATATGAACCTGCTGCTTGCGGAAGATAAACAACCTCTATCCTATCTGGAAATTTTAGACCCATTTGTTGGGCAATATCCTCAATTCGTTGTGGAGATTTCAGGGTGGCACATTCTATCTGAAGTGAAGTCTTGATATTCTCTGTCTTCATCCTTTGTTTCTGCAATTCAACAATCTCATAACCCATAGTCGTAACCTGAATATGTTGCCATACACACCAAAAGGCAATAAATAGCACACAAAATGCAGAAAAAATGTATGCCCATACTGTTTGCTTTACTACAGATTTTTTTGGATTACCAAGCAAGGCTATCAACTTTTCACCCTTCCCTTGTCCCAAAGAAAATATTTCTTCAGAATACACTATAATCCCCCCCATTTTTTATTATCGACATTTTGTGTTGATAGGTTGATTAGTTTATAGGTTTATAGGTTTATGGGTTTATGGGTTGATGGGTTGATAGGTTGATAGGTTTATGGATTTGTGTTCCATCAACTTATCAACCCATCAACTTATCAACTAATCAACCTATCAACTAATCAACCCATCAACCTATCCATCAACCTTCCTCATACATCCATGCCACAAACTCACGCAGATCCCAGTTTAAAGGAATCCCCCCCAGTTTTATCCAACAAATGTCCATGCACACACTATATCCTTTAATTACCTTTACTCCATGCGAGCCTGTGGCAATAGATGTCTTTTATCAGCTACCCGGCTGACAGCTGAACGCTGACTTTTTCAGCTACTCGAAGTTTAGCACTTCTTGAAGCAGGATTTGAATTTATCTCTGCTTCTTGAGGAATAATCGGCTTTCTGGTTATAATTCTCAGCCTTTCTTCCTTTGCTTCCTGGAAAAAATTCCATTTTACAATACGGTCTTCAAGAGAATGGAAGGAAATAACCGCGATTCTTCCCCCTCCCTTTAATCCATTTATGGCTACAGTTAAGGAAGAATCTAATATTTCTAATTCATCATTAACCGCTATTCTTATTGCCTGAAAAGTTCTGGTAGCATAATGTATCTTTTTGGGGTATTTTGCCCCTCTTGGTATCCCTCTTTGGATGGCTTCTACTAATTGACCAGTAGTAGAAAGGGGACGATTTCTTACAATTGATCTGGCAATGGACCTTGCCCATCTTTCCTGCCCATAATCCTGAATTATTTGACATATCTTATTCTCAGGATACTCATTAACCAGATCCTTTGCAGTAAACTCAAGACTACTATCCATCCTCATATCTAATGGACAATCACTCTGAAAACTAAACCCTCTCTTTGAATTTATCTGAAAGGTTGAAAGACCAAGGTCATAAAGAATACACGAAACCTCTTTTATGTTATGTCTTTCTAATATTTGAGGCAGGTTTTTGAAATTATCATTAACTAATATTACCCTGTCCCCAAACCCCTTTAATCTCTGCCTTGCTATCTCTAATATTTCCTCATCCTGATCTATTCCAATAACCCTTGCCCCAAGATTTAATAAGGACTCTGCATGTCCGCCAGCCCCAATAGTGGCATCCACGAAAGTCTTGCCTTTTTCTGGTACTAAATATTGAACAACCTCATTAACCATTACAGGGGTATGAACTTGATCCATCAAATCCCCAACCCACTTAATGCCTGAGTAGCATTCTCTGATGATGATGCCTCTACCATTTTTTGATACTCAGTATTCCACAATTCCTTATCCCAGATTTCCATCTTATACATTCTTCCAACAGTAACAACCTCTTTTTTCAATTTCCCATATTCCTTGAGGTTTAACGGAATATTCAATCTTCCCTGATCATCAATTCCACACTCAGCAGCATCTGCACACATCCTGCGAATTACATATTCAACTTCAGGCTTGACCGCAGCTGCTTGTTTCATCTTTTCCACAGCCTTTTCCCATTCTTCACGGGTATACGCAGAAAGGCATTTATTTAATCCGGTAACAATAATTTTATTGCTTGCCCCTTGCTCCTCTAAAGCCCTTCGAAAGGATGCAGGAAGAATAACTCGACCCTTTTCATCAATACTATGAAAATACTTGCCAACAAACATCCTCTACCTTCCTCCACATATCCATCATTATCCTTCCACAATGATACCATATTACACCACTTATCTGATTTTGTCAAGTATTTTTTATTATTATTTTTTATTTTTTTTAGCCATAACTTATGTATAATACATGTTCTACCATACTAAGAAACAACTACCATATATAGTAGAAGCCGGTACTTGTACTATTGTTCCGGCAAGCTGTACATGCTACCACCCCCTAACCCCTGCCAGCGATTATCGTGTCCCACAAATACAGACCTGTCCGCCTTGCCATCCAATCGTCTCAGTGCCTCTTGGTGTATAACTTATACTCAAGTGGGGCATAAATTGCGTTTTTCGCTGGTCTTAATCAACGATAGCTGTGTTGTTCAGGTTCGTAATAGTACACTATTGCTCACCTTGCGCGCCATTGCTCTCCTTGATTAATCCTCACCCCGAGAAAAATCGCAATTTATGCCCCACTTGAATATATTTTTTCTTGACTCCTTAGATGTTTGGGTGTTGATTGCAAAAATTATCTTGACAAACAGGATACGATACAGTATAGTATTATCTGTTAATTACAGGTATAGATAATAATCAAAAGGAGAATATTATGGAACGAGTATTAAGCGGGATGCGTCCTACTGGTAAGTTACATCTTGGACATTTGCTTGGGGCGCTCAAGAACTGGCAACAACTCCAGAATGAGTACGAGTGCTTTTATATGGTTGCTGATTGGCATGCCTTAACCACAGGTTATGCTGATACAACAGCATTTAAGCAAAATATTATGGATATGGTTGTTGATTGGTTAAGTGCAGGAATTTCTCCTGAAAAATGCACCATTTTCCAGCAATCCCATGTCAAGGAACATGCAGAATTATACCTGCTTTTATCCATTATCACCCCTATCTCATGGCTGGAAAGAAATCCAACCTACAAGGAGCAGATAATCCAGTTAGCCAATGTAGATTTAAGTACACATGGCTTTCTTGGTTATCCGGTACTTCAGGCAGCAGATATTTTGCTTTATAGGGCAACTGTTGTGCCTATTGGTGTGGATCAGGCTCCACACATAGAGCTTACCAGAGAAATAGCTCGCAGGTTTAATCATTTTTATGGGAATATTTTTCCTGAACCTCAAGAAAAATTAGCTCAAGTCCCAAAACTCCCTGGCATTGATGGGAGAAAGATGAGTAAAAGTTATGAAAATTGTATCTACCTCGCTGATACCATGGATATTGTCGCCAAAAAGATTCAGAATATGTTTACTGACCCGACTCGTATTCATGTAAGCGATCCGGGTCATCCGGAAGGGTGTGTAGTTTATGCCTTTCATCAGGCATTTAACCCACAGGATGAGAAAATAGTAAAAACAGAGTGTCTGGAAGCAAAAAGAGGTTGCAGGGCATGTAAGTCAAATCTGGCGGACATCCTGAAGCTAATTATGGCTGAGATACACGAAAGACAGATTGAGTTCAGATCTTCCCCAAAAATAATTGAACAGATTCTTGAACAAGGGAATAAACGAGCCTCAAAGATTGCCTCTTGTACCATGAATGAGATCATGAAGGCTGTGTTTGGGGCAGGGCGAGAATGAAAAAATATCAGATTAAACTTGAGATGTTTGAGGGACCGTTTGATTTACTCCTTCATCTTATTAAAAAAGAAAAACTAAACATCTATGATATTCCTATAGCTAAAATCACCAAGGATTATTTAGAATACCTGAACCTGATGCAGACACTGGATATAGATATTGCCTCAGAGTTTCTGGTCATGGCTGCATATCTTCTCTCCCTGAAATCCCGATTACTTCTGCCTCAACAGAAGAAAGAAGACCAGACACAATCTGAGGAACAAGACCCAAAAACAGAGCTGGCTAATAGACTTCTTGAATATCAAAGATACAAAGAAGCGGCACAGGAACTTCAGGAGAAATTTCTTAAACAACAACAAATCATGACTAAAGCCCATCCCATAGATACTGTTCAGGAAGATGAATTATTAGACATTGACCTTTATGCTCTGGCAACAAGCTTTATCAATCTCTTAAAAAAAGAAGAACGAATTGTCCCAATGGAGATTGTAGCTCATTCTACCACCATCTTTCATCGCATGGAGGAGATTCAGCATATCCTCAAATCAGACGGCAAGGTGTCTTTTTTTGCACTACTCAAGGGGGCATCTAAAAAGAAGGATATGATTGTTACCCTGCTTGCCCTTCTTGAACTTATCAGGTTAAAAAAGATAGCCGCAAAACAGGAAAAAGCATTTGCAGATATTTGGATATTTCCAGTTTGTAATAGCTCAGAAGGGGTAACTACTCAGGTAAATAAGCTGTAGTCGTTTATGTTTTGCCTACCTCCTCAAACTCAATGCCTTCTGATAACAGCTATCAGCGTTATTTTTATCCCCCAGATGGCTATAAGCTATCCCCAGATTATAATAAGCGTCTGGACTGTTCGGGCTTAATTCCACCACCTTTTGAAATGCCTTAACTGCTTCAAGCGGTATGTGAGCCTCAAGACAGGCACTGCCAAGTGTAGCGTAGAGAAAATCCTTGCCCGGGTCCAGCTTAATTGCCTTTTGATAACTATCAATCGCTCTGGATAAAAAGCCCTGCTTGTGAAAAACCATACCCATGCCATAATCTGCTCTGGCATCATCAGGGGAGATGGCTTTTATTTTTTCAAACTGTTCCATTGCCTCCTTGTATTTGCCTGTATCCTTGTAAGCCAGCCCCAATTGATAATATGCGGTAATATATTCAGGGGAGACAGCCAGAGCCTTCTTAAACTCCATGATTGCCTCTGGATACGACTGATTATCCTGATAAAATTTACCCAGATTATTGTAAGAAATACCATAATTGGATACATTTGAGGCAACCCTTTCCGGCTTGTAAATATTCTTGTCAAGAATATAGCGACAAACAAAGTTAAGATTTGGATCAATTGCCTTGATTTGTTCGCTAATCGGTGTCCCCTTGGGAAGTATTCGATGACAAATATTAGCCGGAACTAAGGCATATCGTTCCTCTACCTTTGGGTCAAAGGGCAGATAACTTGCCAGAGTAGGATTATTATCCACAATATTATTCAGCCTTTCATAGATATAGACCTCAGCCTCTGGAGAAAGACGGGTGGCTTTGTTTTGTGGGGTAAACGAAAAGTTGAGTGTTGGATATCGTTCTTTCAACTGAGAGGCATACCAATCAAGATACAGGGAGTAATGGTCAACCATATATACATCATCCCGCATCCCTTCTACATTATACAGATACCAGAGTGGAAAGGAAAAAGTATCACCCTTGACAAACAGAACGGCTTTATCCTGAAGCGGCATAAGGATATTGCGGGCATAATCATAGGCATAAAAACTCTTATGGTTATTAGCATAATAAAGATTATTGGAAAAGGTAATTAAAGGCATAATCAGAAAGGCTAAGGAAATCATGGCAGCCTTTGGGAATCGTTTCCTGATTAATTGACTGATAGGTATAATGCTTAGCCCAATCCAGATAGAAAAAACCATATACCCAGGGATGTAATAATCTTCAATATTGTGTATTCCATACCTGACAGAATGGGCAAAGTCTATTGCCAGAATCCCTCCAGACAGTAATAAAAACTTCCAGCACTTGCGAAACAGCCATATTGCCCCGATAAATCCAAAGCCTGCTAAATATGGAGTAAATTGCATCACAAAAAAGGAGGGGTGTTTAATAAATAATTTATTAAGGAGTTCACTAACTGAGGAAGAAAAATAATACCCATATTCTTTAACCGTTATATGATTGATAAATCGTTCCCATGTATCCGGGGCACCCCAATTAATTACTGGATGAGCTGATGCCCGAATGGGAAGGTAAAGATACAAGAGAAGCGGCAGCCCAAAGAATATCCCTGCCCTTAGGAGTACCTGAGGGTTAAGAAAACTCTGCCTCTTGTTCCAGCCAATTATGAGGATAAAACACACACCTGCTGCTGCCAGAAAAATGGTTTGAAGATGGTGTGTAAAGGCAAGCCCGAGTAAGCAGAAAAACAGGTACAGATATGGCTGATGGGGAATATTTTGAGCTATCCTCTCCCACCATTTAATCAGGACAAAGATAAGCAAGGCAGCAAACAAGGCGTTGAGGGTATATTTTTCGGCAATAACAGCCTGTTGCCAGAAGGTGGTGGCAAAGGTGAGCATACCAGCGGCTACTATGCCCGGGACAATGGACAGGATAGGCTTTTCTTTATTCAAAAGAGGACAAGATATCTTCATGGTTATAAAATAAACCATCATGACAGCCACAGATGCAGAAAGGGCAGAGAAGATATTCATCCTGAAGGCAATATTTGCTAAGGGAAGAATGAGTGTCAGGAATTTCCCCATCAAGCAATAAAGAGGATAGCCCGGTGGATGGCATATCCCTAAAACATAAGCTGCGGAAACCAACTCGCCGCTATCATGAAGCTCAATGCTTGGGGTAAGCGTCCTTAAATAAACCATAAATGCAGCTAAAAATACCAATATGCCGACTATATTCATCCATGAGTCAAGTTTTGACGGCACAAATTCATAGACAGGTGCTTTTTTGGGTTGTTTGTTAATGGGTATTGCTTTTTTTTTTGCCATTATTCTTCATGTCCATAATTATAATAACGAGTACCGTCTATTTTATTCAAACCAGCAACATCCTTGCAGGTACAATTGATCCTGATATCCCCGGATGAAGGAGAATATATCCAGCCCCCCACATCTGCAATAGTTGTTGTTGCTATTTCTTCCTCTCCTGTAGTAATTGTAGCAATAGCATTAGAATGATTATGAGGAACATTTCTTCTCAGGCTAGCCTGGGGTATCTTTTGCATATAACGAGGGATAAACACCGGTAGGATTTCATTACTATTTGTTCGAGTGGCACTATCCAGATACACAGGATACAACCCTTTTGTATCACAATAATAGCTGGCAATTGCTGCACGAAATGAGCATAGATTTGCTTTGGTCACGGACTCTCTTGCAATATCAATTAATTGAACGAATCGGACAATCGAAATAGCGGACAATAAAGCAATAATTGCACATACAATCATTAATTCAAGGAGTGTAAAACCATTTCGTGTTTTCATCTGGAAATTCCCTCTCACCACAGGTAAGCATTTATGCCCTTGCTGTAACTACTCAGCTATCAAGAGATAACTACGAAAAACGCAAAAAACCGCGAAAAATTCTGATCCACAAATTCCTTCTGATTATTAATTTTCGCTGTTTTTCGCGTATTTCGTAGTTTTTTCCGAGCTGTGCAATCGGAATTAATCACACAAAGACACAAAGAACACAAAGGGTAGAAAAGAAAAAAATCTCATATATCTTTGTGATCTCTGTGGCTTTGTGTGAGGAATAAGTGAACCTTGTGAGCTTTGCGTCTTTGTGTCTTGAGTGGTAAATTCCTTTACTTGAGTAGTTACCCCTTGCTGAGTATAACAGACCCTTAGTTTCCTGAGACAATAGTTGAAATCATGAAGATTGGCAGATACATACAAATCACAATTCCACCAACAATAATCCCCAGAACACAAATCATGAGAGGTTCTATCAAAGAGGCAAGGGTTGAAACAGCGGAATCAACCTCGCGGTCATAGTAATCAGCTATCTTCATCAACATGGTATCAAGAGCACCGGTTTCTTCACCTACCGAGACCATCTGAATGACCATAGGGGGAAATACTCCACACTCTCTTAATGGGTCAGTAATCCTTTCTCCCTCTCGGATAGATGATCTGGCACCCATAACGGCTAATTCTACAATTTTATTCCCAGAGGTTTTTGCCACAATCTCTAATGCCTCTAAAATAGATACACCACTTCTCACAAGTGTTCCCAGTGTTCGAGCAAATCTGGTTACAGCTATCTTTCGAAACAATGGACCAAAGACAGGTATTTTCAGGAGCAGAGAATCAAATAATAATCTTCCTTTCTCTGTTTTGGTAATAAAAAGCCTTCCCAAAAAAAATACACCCATAACAAAGAGAATAAACCATACAATATAGGTTTTAATGACATCAGAAACCTTAATCAGAATCATAGTAGGAAGTGGTAGCTTTGCCCCAAAACTTTCAAATACATCCTTGAAGGCTGGAATAACAAAGATTAACAAGAATAGAATTATTCCTACTGCAATACAACTAACCACTCCAGGATACGCCATAGCTGTTTGCACCTTTCTTCTGAGTGACTGAACAGACTCCAGATAGGACGCGATCCTTTCCAGAACCTCGTCCAGCACACCGCCTGATTCCCCTGATTTTATCATACTGGTATAGAGCTGATTAAATACATTGGGATGTTTTCCCATGGACATAGTAACAGATGCACCCTTTTCAATATCCTCACGAACAGTCATAATTATTCTCTTAAAGTTTTTATTATCTACCTGATCAATCAATACATTCAAACATTGAACAATAGGAATACCTGCATTTATTAGCGTTGCCAGCTGACGGCTGAATAATACCAGATCCTTGAGCCCAACCCAACCCTTGAATTTCAGAATTTCTGTCATTCTGGAAAAGATATTGGACTTTTCTTCCTCAGCTGTAATTACCATCAAATGCTGCTGTTTCAGCTTCATAATTACCGATCGTTGAGTCTCAGCATCTATCTTCCCGGTAACTACGGTTCCATCCATATTTCGGGCTTTATAAATATAAGTTGGCATAATTAGAATTCTCCATTAAAAGTACCGACAGCATCCTTGCTGGCGGAATTCCTGACGAAAAAGAAAGTACCAAGGATGCTGGCGGTACTTTTACATGCCACCCATTCGTCCTCTGCTTCCACCGAGCAATTGTTTTAAGCTTTCTGCATCCGGGGAATAATTAAGGCAATCTTCATAGGTAACCTGCCCTGAATTATAGAGGTCCACCAGAGCCATATTCATGCTCTGCATACCATGCTGTCTGCCAGATTGCATAACCGTATATGCCTGATGTATTTTACCATCTCTGATAAGGTTACGCATGGCTGGCGTGGCAATTAAAATCTCAGGTGCTAAGACCCTGCCCTTGCCCATAGCATGAGGTAAAAGTATCTGCGAAAATATAGCTTGCAAAACAAAGGAAAGCTGTCCCCGTATCTGTGGCTGTTGATGACCGGGGAAAACATCGATAATACGGTTAACGGATTGAATAGCATCAGGTGTATGCAGCGTAGCAAACACCAAATGTCCTGTTTCCGCAATGGTTAAAGCCGCAGCTATGGTTTCTAAGTCACGCATTTCCCCTATCAATATCACATCCGGATCCTGTCGCAAGATATATTTAAGTGCTATACCAAAACTTTTGGTATCACTCCCGACCTCTCTTTGACAAACAATAGCATTTTTATGATGATGTAGAAATTCAATAGGGTCTTCAACTGTAATGATATGTTCTCGACGATTAGTGTTAATATAATCAATCATAGCTGCCAGGGTTGTTGATTTCCCTGACCCTGTAGGGCCGGTAATCAGTACAAGACCAGATGGTAGCTCGGCAATATCCCGAACAATAGGTGGTAAACTCAGCTTTTCAAAGGTTGGTATTTCATTGGGGATACTTCTTAAGGCAGCACCTACTGTTCCCCTTTGGCGGAAAACATTCATTCTGATCCTGCCCACATCCTTTACCCCAAAAGAAAGATCCAGTTCATTCTCCTCCTCAAACCTCCTCTTGTGATCATCAGTCAGAATACTATAAACCAACTGTTGACATGATTCCGGGGTCAGCCTTTCACAATCCTCTATCGGGGTAATCACACCGTCAATTCGAAGCTGTGGCGGGGCACCAATCAATAAATGAATATCAGATGCCTCTCTTTCTACCATTAAATGCACCAAAGATTCCATACTATACACGGTTTCATCACTCCCTTTTATCAAACATCTTTGAAATCATAATCTTATATATCTTTATCGTCAAAATAGCCAGAAAGGTTGAATAGTAATATGAAACACAGACAGGAATGTCTGGGCTACATATCCCCCATCTTCTCTTCAAAGGTTAATCGCAATACCTCTTCAACTGTAGTTAACCCGGCGGCAACCTTTCTTAATGCAGCCTCTCTGAGGCTAATCATACCACTATTCATGGCAGATTGTTTAATTATCTGTGAAGGTTCACGGCTCAAGATATGTTGTCTTATCTCTTCTGTCAGGACCATTACCTCAAAGATAGCTAATCTTCCCTTATATCCAATACCCTTACACCGATCACATCCAATCCCTCGATAAAGGGTTACCTCCCGACTTGAATCTATTTTTACCCCAACAGCCTGAAGATTCTTTGCTGATTCTTTATACTCCTCTTTGCAATCAGGGCATATCTTTCTTACCAACCTCTGGGCAATAGACATAATAACTGTTGATGAGATTAAAAACGGCTCAATACCCATATTGATTAATCGGGTAATCGCACCAGCCGAATCATTGGTATGCAGGGTAGTAAACACCAGATGACCAGTTAAAGCTGCATTAATAGAAACCTCAGCCGTTTCCCTGTCCCGTATCTCACCCACCATAATAATATCTGGATCCTGTCTTAAGAATGACCTTAATCCATCCGTAAAATCCAATCCTATCTCTGGTTTTATCTGAAGCTGATTTACCCCCGGCAAAACATACTCTATTGGATCCTCAATCGTAATAATATTTTTTGCGACAGAGTCCATGGATTTTAAGGTAGAATAAAGGGTTGTTGTTTTTCCTGAACCCGTTGGACCAGTTACAAGGATTATTCCATATGGGGCATGAATACATTTCTTAAAGAGATCAAATGTCTTTGCTTCAAGCCCAAGGTCCACAATATCCAGACACAGGGCTGAGGCATCAAGAACTCGCAACACCACCTTTTCCCCAAAGGCTGTAGGGATCATGGAAACACGAAAATCAATATTCCTGCCCTCATATTTTACCTTAAACCTTCCGTCCTGAGGCAATCTCTTTTCTGCAATATCAAGACCAGACATAATCTTTATTCGAGAGACAATAGCATTTTGATACTTTTTGGGCGGAGAGGGTGACTCATATAATATTCCATCAATCCTTGTTCTAATCCTTACCTGATTCTCAAATGGCTCTATATGAATATCAGAAGCCCTGTTACGAATTGCATCCATCAATATATAATTAACTAAGCTAACAACAGAGGCTTCCCCACTCTCCTTGACCAATAAGGTAATATCTTCTTTTTCAATATCTGGTTGAATAATTTCAACCCCTTTCTGCACCTCCATCTTTTTTATAATACTTGCAACAGAGAGTGTTTTGCCATAGGTTCTCTCAATTACCTCTTTTATCTCAGATGCTGTGGCGATTACTGGTTGGATAATACACTTGGTTCTGGCAGACAAGTTATCTATGAGAAAGATGTTTAATGGATCTGTGAGAGCAACCGTTAATGTTTTATCCTTTTTACTTAATGGTATAACCAAATTCTTATGAATAATGTTTTCAGAGATAAGACCTTTTACTGAAAGGTCAACAGCTCTTAACTGTTCCTTTGTTACCCTTGGTGTCTTTGTTTCTGAGGACAGAAAATCAGCAATTGCTATTTCATTAACGATTCCCAGTTCAACCAGAACGCAGGCTAATCTATCGCCCCCTTTTTTTTGGATATCTAATGCCTGCTTTAATTGGGAATAATTTATAATACCCTTTTCTACCAGCATCTCTCCAAGACGGCGTTTACCCTTAGGAGAAGGATTTTTATCTTCTTTAGCTCCATTTACTTCTACAGGCATTGCAGATATTACAGCCACAGATTAACCTCATATTTTTTTCTTGACAACTAAAAAACAAATTGCCCATTTTTTTATTACTATAATAGATTATATACTACCTTTACCAGATTGTCAACAAAAAAAATTGTAACCGTTCACAGCCTATATTTTTAACACAGAGGACACAGAGTATCAGGAGGGACACAGAGAAAGAGGACAATCGGCTTTCAGGTAAAATAACTGCTTATTGTATGAAAATAAGCTGTATGCTGATTGGAATTTAAGCTCTGTGTCTCTCTGTCGTCTCTGTGAACTTTGTGTTAAAATATTATTAGTTGTGAACGGTTACTAATTTTCTTGCCTGTTCAATCTGTTCCTTCACCTGTTTACAAGATGTTCCGCCTGCAGAATTCTTTTGATTTATTCCATACTCAGGTTTGGTAACCTCAAATATGTTATTCTCAAACAGTTCTGAAAATTCCTTGAGCTCTTCCAGAGTAAATTCCATAATATCCCGGTTAGCCGCCACAATCTTGCCAACTATATGGTGAGCATCACGGAATGGAATGCCCTTTTGTACCAGATAATTAGCCATCTCCGTTGCCCATGAAAAATCATTAGACAGGGATAATCTCATCCTTTCAGTATTTATCTTCAGGGAGCTTATTAATCTATCATAGATTCCCAAACATTGTTTCAGCGTATCCACAGTATCAAATAAAGGCTCTTTATCCTCCTGCATATCTCGATTATAGGCTAAGGGAAGGGATTTCATGATGGTAAAAAGACTAAAAAGATTGCCATATACCCGCCCTGTTTTCCCTCTGGTTAATTCGCACATATCAGGGTTCTTTTTTTGCGGCATGATGCTGCTGCCGGTACAAAATGACTCGTCTATATCTACCCAGCGATATTCATGGGTAGACCACAGGATAATCTCTTCACTCAATCGTGAAAGATGCATCATGCAAATTGAGGCAACAGAGGAGAATTCAAGGATATAATCACGATCACTTACTGTATCAATACTATTTTCTGTTATCCCTGGAAAATCAAGCAGACTGGCGGTATATTCTCTATCAATAGGCAGAGATGTACCAGCCAGGGCACATGCCCCCAGTGGTAAAATATTTATCCTCTTTAAGCAATCAGCAAATCTCTGCATATCCCTTTCGAACATCCAAAAATATGCCATAATGTGGTGGGAAAACAAGACAGGTTCGGCATGTTGGAGATGTGTATGCCCGGGCATAATAGCCTCTATGTTCTTCTCGGCAATCAATAGGATAGCAGATTGAAAAGACCTTATGAGGGTTATTATTTCTTTCAATTCCCAGAGAAGATAAAGCCTCATATCAAGGGTTATCTGGTCATTGCGGGATCTGGCAGTGTGCAGTTTTTTCCCCACCTCTCCAATCTTCCGAATAAGAGCGTATTCAATGTTCATATGAACATCCTCAAGCTTCGGGTCAAACAAGAAGTTATTTGCCAAAATGTCCTGATGAATACTGTTTAATCCCTCTACAATCAGAGACTCTTCGCTTTCGGTTAATATTCCACATTTTTTCAACATCCTTGTATGAGCTATTGATCCCTGAATATCATAAGACGCTAATCGATAGTCAAACTGAACCGATGCGGTAAAATCCTCAGTAATAGTATCTGTTTGTTTACTAAATCTGCCACCCCATAGTTTTTGCATTTAAGACGCTCCCTTTCCAATAATAATATTTGTAACTACTCACCACAAAGGCACGAAGACACAAAAAGTTGATAAGTTGAATAGTTGATGGGTTGATAAGTGGATGAATTGATAGGAAATGTTTATGAATTATGAATCTGTGTTTCTTTAACCTATAAACTCATCAACCTATCAACTTCTGTGTCCTCTGTGTTAAAAAGTCTCCCTTCCCCTACCCTGTATACGGAGACGATGTAATTGTCCCCAATCTTGAATAAAAGCAAATATTTTTTCTAATATCCTTTATCTCATATTCGTTTTTAACAATAGTTATCTTTACCCGTGGATAGATGTATTCAATAGCAGATATCTTGCCATCCTTTAAATATTCTATCTCTTTCTGAAGGCTCTCACTTCGCTGTTTCAGGTATTTAACTTCACTGGTCATGGCTATTTGCATTGATCTGGCAAGCTGGTAAGTCTCTTCTTTTTCAGGAGATAGACTACCAAATTTTTCCTTCATTGTCCTTAATGTATTAACATCCATCACAGCCTTTTTTAACTCATCCTGAGCACTTTGAATATCATGGGTTATGCTGTTAATCTCTTCCCTGACCGCAGGGTCTATGCCAACCTGAATTATGGTTACGGTCTCAGCTATATTTCCTATGGTTTTGGCACAAATCTCTTTGGTTGCCCGAATCTTTCCCCCAATAATTGCCCCTTTTTTCCCTTTAGTCACAAACACACTTCCCCCACAATCCACAAGGCTATGGAGGATGAATTCTGTAACAATAACATCACCTCCGGCAGAAACATCTGCGTTTTGGATAAATTTAGCCATTAATTTTTTTTGTGCATGGATCTTGTCTTGTCCAACGCCAACAATCCCCCCATGAACAGTAATGTTTCCTTCCAAGGATTCGACGAAAGCTTTTTCTACAGTCCCCTTTATTTCTATATCATCATCTGCCTTAACAATAAATCCCTCGTTTACATTTCCATCTATAATCAATGACCCATTAAAATAGATATTTCCTGTTTCAAAACAAATATCACCCTTAATCTTGCAAACAGGATCCACATCTATCTTTACACCATCCCAGATTATCTGCCCCTTAACCGTGGCTATCAATTCTGTCCCATCCTCGCTCAGGAGTGTATTTTTCCCCTTAGGCAATATAATATCCTTACCATCTGTTGCTGGAATGGATTGACCAGTAACACTCATACCATGGGTACACTTGTTTAAGCCAACCTTTTTTGCCAGAATACCCCCTGCTTTTATGGTTTGAATAAGTCCAATCTCCCGAAAATCTACGCTGCCATCCTCGCTCATGGCAAATGGTGTTCTTTTCTTTTCCGTGTTAAAAAAATATTCAATTATTGCATTTTTCCCATCTACAGCCGGGCGACCCTGAGCCACAACTACTGGTTCATCAATCAATCGGTTTTGCAACATCTCTTTAATAATTACTTCATCAATACCATAGACAACACCAGCTGCTGCCAGATCATTCTTAATCTCATCAAGAGTTGGACTATATATCTCACCTGTGAAGGGGATAATACTTACAGTTGCCTTCATTTTATCATCAGATATTTTTGCCACAGAATGCCTTTTCCCACCAACACTAAAGGTTTTTCCGCCTATTCGAACAGACTTAGAATCTTTTTCGCTTATAGTTATGGTAATAGCTCTCAGGTCATAATTGGTTATCCCCTGATTCTGGAGTTCCCTTAAGACATCGTTAACCTCTATCCTCTTACCTTCACCCATTGGAGAATAAACGGTCAGGAATATATCTACCCCTCTGGTGTCAATTTTGAAGTATCCATTAGCTGATTGTGATTTAATTTCCATGTTTTCTCCATTCTAATTCCCATTAATAAAGGGGATTAGGGGGTTGTAATTCTTTGTACCTCTGTGTTAGGATGTCTCACACAAAGACGCGGAGAACGCGGAGGGGAGAGGATTAAGGGAATGTTCTTTTCTGTGCCTTTGTGCCTCATTTTTCCTGACTCCGGCAGAGGTTTTGAGTTGATAGCTTAGGGTTTGTCACAAAATAAATGTGTTACATCGGCAACTGAATACAGTTATTTTGTGACAGATCCTTACCTTAAAGTTATCGGTTAAGTAATAGAAAAACTTAAGGTTTCTTGAGCCACAAAGGAAAATATCTGCTTGGAGGACTCTTCCTCCATCCTTTCCGGATGCCATTGTACCCCCAGAAACAAGCCATCCATAGACTCTATGGCCTCTATAATTCCATCCGATGATATGGCAGAAACAACCAATCCTTGACCAACATTTTTTACAGCCTGATGGTGGCTACTATTTACCATTATCTCTTTAGGGTCTGTCACAAAATAACTGTGTCACATCGAGGTTGTCCCGGATTTTATCACAACCGTGTGAGCCAAAATCTCTTTTCTTTGCAAGTGATTGATTGTCTCAGAACATTGGAGCTATACTCAAGTGGGGCATTCTCTGTGTTCTCTATGGCAAGTAGCTACCTTTCGATAAAGTTTTATATACTCCAAGGCAGAGGCAGTCCATGAATAATTCTGGTTTATGCCATTTAAGACGCATTTTCCCCAATCCGTTTTATGTTGATAAATGTAGCATGCCCTTTTGATGGTTTGAAGCAATGCCTTGCCGGAATACTCAGTAAATGTAAACCCATTACCTTTACCTGATAATGGCTCAAACTCTTCAATGGTATCAAATAGCCCACCGGTTTCCCGAATAATTGGAACAGTGCCGTATCTTAAGCTAATCAATTGTCCAAGCCCACATGGCTCATAGTGTGAGGGCATTAAAAACATATCCGATGAGGCATAAATTCTGTGTGCCAACCCTTCATTATAGCCAAAATTGACACTTATCTTTCCTTGATATTTTTTGGCTATTTTTTGTAATAGGCTATGGTATTTCTCCTCACCAGATCCAAGCAAAATCAGTCTGATATTCATCTTCAGTAATGGCTCAAATATTTCAGCCAGAATATCAAGCCCTTTTTGAGATGCCAATCTACCGACCAGACCTATTAATGGTGTTTTTTCATCTATTTTCTCCCCAAGATGGCATTCATTCAGCAGATTCAGTTTATTTAACATCTTATTTTCAATATTATTGAGACAATAGTGATGAATTATCTCTTTGTCTGTTAACGGATTCCAGACATCATAATCAATCCCATTTATAATCCCATATAACTCATGTGAGCTCTGCCGAAGGACACCATCCAGCCCATATCCATATTCAGGTGTCTGAATTTCCTGAGCATATCTGGGACTGACAGTATTGACAATATCTGCATAGACAATCCCGGCTTTTAGAAGATTGATTTTTCCATAGAATTCAAGTTTATCCATGGTAAATATTTCTGCTGAATTAACCCCTGAGAATAACTCAAGCTCAGAGGCAGAAAAAATACCCTGATACCCAAGGTTATGAATGGTAAGAACGGTAGCTATTTTAGAATAGAATGGATCATCCTTATAAACGGTTTTCAAGAACAACGGAATGGAAGCCGTTTGCCAATCATTGAGATGAATAATATCAGGCAACCAATTCTTTATTTTCAATATCCTTAACACGGCACGGCTAAAAAAGATAAACCGTTCTGCATTATCCTCATAGTCCCCTGTTTTGGTACTGTAAAGCTCATCCCGAAGATAATAATCATCATTTTTGATAAAATACACGGTGATATTTTTATATTTAAGTTCTTCCAGAACACCTGTAATAGATGTTCCCTTGATTGGAACATCTATCTCACTTACCCTTTGAATAACAAATTGCGGATTGTCAGCAAGCCATTTTTTTGTCATGGCATAGTGAGGCAAAACTAATCTGGCATCATGTCCCTTTTCTGCCAACACAAGCGGCAAAGCACCAGTTACATCTGCCAGACCGCCTGTCTTAGCAAAAGGAACTGCCTCTGACGAAACTATTAATATCTTCATTACTATTTTCCCTCTTTTTTTATTTTTGGCAGACTACACTCAGAAGAGCATTTTTCTTTTGAACATGCAGATTTTGGAATTGTTTCTTGCTGGACAGAAGGAGGAGTAGGGGTTGGACTCGAATTTTCATTTCTCTTTGTCTCCTTGCAAGCAGGGGAACAAGCGGAAGAATTTGTATTTTGCGATGGTGCAGTCGTTTCCTTTTTCTTGTAATCAGTAGCATAAAACCCGGAGCCCTTAAATATAAATCCTGCCCCTGAAGAAAAGAGCCGCTTTACTGTACCCGTACATTTTGGGCATTTTTCAATGGGATCATCTTTCATTGATTGAAATATCTCAAATGGTTCGTTACAATCACTGCAAATGTATTCATATGTTGGCATTATCAATTCTCCTTCACACCAGAACATGGGGAAAATGGGGGAAAATGGGACAGCACCCCATTTTCCCCCACATGTGGCAGATTATCTCCAACAAGATTAATACATACCACCCATTCCACCCATACCAGGATCACCGCCAGGCACTGGAGAGGCTTTTTCCTTTTCCGGCATATCAGTAATCATGCACTCTGTAGTCAACATCAATGATGCAATTGAGGCTGCGTTTTGGAGTGCGGTTCGAGTTACCTTAGCTGGGTCAATTACCCCTGCTGTCATCATGTTTTCAAAGGTATCGGTAGCTGCGTTATAGCCATAGGTGAAGTCCTTGTTATTCTTTATTTTGTCGATAATAACAGAACCTTCCTGACCGGCATTTGCTACTATTTGTCTTATTGGTGCCTCTGTAGATCTTTTGATAATAGTTGCCCCTAATTTTTCATCACCTGTTAGGATTGCTATAACCTCATCTATAACAGCTTGACTCTTCAGCAGCATTATGCCACCGCCTGGCACAATCCCTTCCTCAACAGCTGCTCTGGTAGCATGAAGGGCATCTTCAATCCTTGTCTTTTTCTCCTTCATCTCTGTCTCGGTTGCTGCTCCAATGCTCATAACAGCTACACCACCGGCTAATTTGGCCAATCTCTCCTGCAACTTCTCCTTATCATAATCTGAGGTTGTATCCTCAATCTGAAGTTTTATTTGAGACACTCTTGCCGCTATATCCTTCTTTGAGCCAGCCCCTTCAATAATGACTGTGTTTTCTTTGTCAATGCTTATTCTCTTTGCTCTGCCCATGCTTTCTATCTTTGCATGTTCAAGCTTCATGCCCAAATCTTCAGAAATAACCGTTCCACCAGTAAGAATGGCAATGTCCTCAAGCATTGCCTTTCTCCTATCCCCAAAACCAGGGGCTTTTATGGCAACGCATTTTAATGTTCCTCTGATCTTGTTTATCACTAATGTAGCCAGAGCCTCACCATCAATATCCTCAGCAATAATCATGAATGATTTACCCATTTGGACAATTTTCTCTAACATAGGCAGAATATCCTTCATCACGCTGATCTTTTTCTCATAGATAAGAATGTATGGGTCATCCAGAGAACATTCCATCTTCTCAGGGTCTGTTACAAAATATGGGGAAATATATCCACGGTCAAACTGCATACCCTCAACCACATCTAAGGATGTAGCAATGGTCTTGGACTCCTCTACAGTGATAACGCCATCCTTGCCTACCTTTTCCATGGCATCAGCAATCAGATCACCAATCGTTCTGTCCATGTGAGCAGAAATGGTGGCTACATCAGAGATCTGCTGCTTATCGGTTAACTTTTCTGCTTTTTTTTCTATTTCCTTAATAACTGCTTCTACTGCCTTTTCTATCCCTCTTTTTAATTCCATTGGATTAGCACCAGCAGCAAGATTTTTCACACCTTCTTTATAAATAGCCTGAGTAAGAACGGTTGCGGTTGTTGTCCCATCACCAGCAACATCAGATGTCTTACTGGCTACCTCACGAATCAAATGTGCCCCCATATTTTCATATGGATCTTGAAGGTCTATTTCCTTAGCTACTGTAACACCATCACAAGTAATGGTAGGAGAACCCCACTTTTTATCAATAACCACATTTCTGCCCTTAGGACCAAGTGTAGCCTTTACTGCCTCAGCAAGTGTATCTACCCCTCTCATAATAGATTTTCTTGCATCTTCACCAAACAAAATCTGCTTTGCCATCTTTAACTTACCTCCATAAATTTCAAATTCCCCCAAAATATCGGGGGGTTTAACAGTCAAAATTCCCCCTTAATAAAGGGGGTCAGGGGTTTGTTATTCTATAACCCCAAGGATATCATCCTGATGCATGATGAGGCATTCTTCCTCTTCAATCTTCACATCAGTGCCTGAATACTTGCCAAAAAGTACCTTATCGCCAACCTTAACATCCATAGCAATCTTATCGCCCTTTTCTGTTACCTTGCCAGGTCCAACAGCCAACACCTCACCCTTCTGTGGTTTCTCTTTGGCTGTATCAGGGATGATTATGCCTCCCTTTGATTTTTCTTCGCCCTCAATCCTCTTTACAATGACCCTGTCTCCTAATGGTCTGATTTTCATACTTCGTCCTCCTCTTATTGATAATAACCGCCTGCTTATGCTTGCGGTTTAGAATTCTCACCTACGCGTTTTAAGCGTGCAACGACAAAACTCCTCACCTCCTTTGCAAGAACAATCGTAGGGGCAGACCTCTGTGTCTGCCCGATAGTTGGATGTCAATTTATAGTGATGAGTTATTCTCCAACTTTATACTCTCCATCTATTACTTCCCCTTCTTTTACATCCCCTTCCTTTGTGTTGTCCGAGGTTGCCTGCTGCTGAGCTTGTGCCTGTTGCTCGGCTGCTTGCTTGTACATCTCTTCACCTATTTTTTGTGAAGCCTTGCCCAACTTTTCTATGCCGCTCTTTACTGCCTCAACACCCTTTTTCTCTATAGCATCCTTCAACTCAGAAATAGCATCCTCTATCTCTTTCTTCTCAGCATCATTCAGTTTATCCCCATACTCGCTTACTGCCTTCTGGGTGGCATAAATAAGTGTGTCTGCCTGATTAAAGGTTTCTATCTCCTCTTTTTTCTTTTTATCCTCTTCTTCATGTGCCTTTGCCTCTTGCACAAGATTTTCCACAGTATTCTTTGACAATCCTGATGAGGCAGTAATGGTTATCCTTTGATCTCGTCCAGTAGCCATGTCTTTGGCTATTACCTGCAAGATACCATTAACATCAATATCAAAGGTTACCTGAATCTTTGGCACCCCCCTTGGAGCAGGTGGAATTCCAATTAGATGAAATCGTCCTAAAGTCTTATTGTCTGCTGCCATCTGCCGTTCACCCTGAATAACATGTATCTCAACCTCATTCTGACCATCTGCAGCAGTAGAGAATATCTCTTCTTTTTTGGTAGGTATTGTTGTGTTCCTCTCTATCATTCTCGTAAACACTCCGCCGAGTGTCTCAATTCCAAGGGAAAGAGGGGTAACATCTAATAACAGAACATCCTTGACCTCACCCTTGAGAACCCCTGCCTGAATAGCTGCCCCTATAGCTACAACCTCATCCGGATTAACCCCCCGATGAGGTTCCTTGCCAAACAGCTTTTTTACTAATTCCTGAACCTTTGGCATTCGGGTCATACCGCCAACCAGAACAACCTCATCTATCGATGAAGTCTGTATCCCGGAATCAGCTAATGCCTTTTGACATGGACCTGTTGTGCGTTCAAGCAGATCACCTACTAATTGTTCTAATTTCGCCCGAGTCAGGGTGGTATTAAGATGCTTTGGACCAGAGGCATCTGCAGTAACAAATGGCAAGTTTATCTCTGTAGACATTGTTGTGGAAAGCTCACACTTTGCCTTTTCCGCTGCCTCTTTAAGCCTTTGAATAGCCATCTTGTCCTGTTTCAGGTCTATCCCCTGATCCTTCTTATATTCCTCACACAACCAGTTAATTATCTTCTGGTCAAAGTCATCACCACCAAGATGTGTATCCCCATTGGTTGCCTTTACCTCAAAGACACCATCCCCTATCTCCAAGATAGAGACATCAAAGGTTCCACCACCAAGGTCATAAACTACAATGATTTCATTTTTCTTTTTATCCAATCCATAGGCAAGTGATGCAGCTGTGGGTTCATTGATAATTCTCAATACCTCCAGTCCGGCTATCTTGCCTGCATCCTTGGTTGCCTGTCGTTGGGAATCGTTAAAATAAGCTGGCACAGTGATAACTGCCTCGGTTACTTTTTCCCCAAGATATGTCTCTGCATCCTGTTTTAGTTTCTGAAGAATCATGGCTGATATTTCCTGAGGTGAATATTCCCTGTCTCCAGCCTTTACCCATGCATCACCATTTTTGGCATTTGTAACCTTAAAGGGTGCTTCTTTCATTTCTCTACTTACTTCGTTGTATTTTCTTCCAATAAATCGTTTAATAGAAAACAGGGTGTTTTCTGAATTAGTCACTGCCTGTCTTTTGGCTATCTGACCCACCAACCGCTCCCCTGCTTTGGTGTAAGCAACTATTGATGGCGTAGTTCTGCCCCCTTCTGAATTGGGGATGACTACAGGCTCACCTCCCTCTATAACAGCCACACATGAATTGGTTGTCCCAAGATCAATTCCAATTACCTTTCCCATATTTTCAACCTCCTTATATTTTTATTCATAGGGGCGAACCTATGTGTTCGTCCTGATTATCATTCGGGCAGACGCACAGGAAGACACATAGGTCTGCCCCTACATGCCCACTGCTTCTTCTATCAAATCATTCAAAAAATTAGTATTTACAGGCTTTCGCATAAATGAGTATGCCCCTTTCTCCATAGCCTCAATCATTAGCTCCTCTGTGGTAAATGCACTGGTAATTATCACTGGAAGCTTTGGTTTGCTGATATGTATCTCCTTTAATATCTCCATCCCCATCCATCCAGGTATATTAATATCAAGCACAACCACATCTATAAGCGCTGCCTGAACTATCTTAATAGCTACTGGGCTGCTGGAGATAATCTTTGTAATATACCCTCTACTTCTGAGGGTTATGGAAAGACTCCTTTGAGACACAATATCATCATCAATAATAAGAATGGTATCTTCAGCCATTTTCCTGTCCTCGGGTAAGACAGCAATTATCCTCTGCTACCACATCGACTTTGTACATAATCAGCGTTCAGCTGTCAATAATCAGCAAAAACCATAACATCAATAGGACATATAAAGGCTGACGGCTTACATTCAAGCTACAGGCATATTCACTATAATCTTTCCCTGTGCCATCTCTTCCAGAGCAATAGCAATAGGATTTTTCTCCTTTGTTTCAACCAAAGGATAAGATCCCTGCTGAAGCTGAAGCACCCTTCTGGACAAAACAATAGCCACCTTGTATCTATCCGGAGCCTTATCCAATATTCCATCTAATCGCATTTTAGAGCCTCCCTTTTTAATTTTAAGGATATTCCTTAAATACTACAAGCAATTTTCATGCCAGATTTACTACTTATAATGTAACTACTCACCACAAAGGCACGAAGACACAAAAAGTTGATAAGTTGAATAGTTGATGGGTTGATAAGTGGATGAATTGATAGGAAATGTTTATGAATTATGAATCTGTGTTCCTTTAACCTATAAACTCATCAACCTATCAACCTATCAACTTATGTGTTCTCCGTGGTGAATTACTTTACCTGAGTAGTTACCTTATAACACAATATTTTTTTATTATCAAATGGTTACAAATAATATCCATTTGCCGCGATTATGATACAGGGTGTCATTTTGGCACTTACAGGAATGCCATTTTGTCGCTGATGGGTCATGCAAGCAGCAAAAAATACAATAAATGTAACTACTTACCACAAAGGCATGAAAACACAAAAAGTTGATAAGTTGAATAGTTGATGGGTTAATAAGTGGATGAATTGATAGGAAATGTTTATGAATTATGAATCTGTGTTCCTTTAACCTATAAACTCATCAACCTATCAACCTATCAATTTATGTGTTCTCCGTGGTGAATTACTTTACCTGAGTA
>Ga0210049_1000659_pt1 | contig 29988 bp, 23 predicted proteins | sample CryGeyCG2014_300_2_FD_183964 | JGI IMG/M metagenome (GOLD analysis project Ga0210049, IMG submission 183964) | Groundwater microbial communities from aquifer - Crystal Geyser CG06_land_8/20/14_3.00 (SPAdes) (version 2) | ecosystem: Environmental > Aquatic > Deep subsurface > Groundwater | place... | reverse complement strand
AGACATTGCGGGTAATATTAAATATGAGTTTGATGGAGAGGTGGGAAAGAATGACCAGGCGGTTCAAGTAAGAATTCCCGTAGAGAAACTCACAGGGGGTGTATATATAGCAAGGGTAGAAGTATTCATAGACAACCGCAGCATGGTGAGGTTTAAGAAGTTCTCCCTTATAAAATAACTACAAAATATACATTAACCACAGATGGACACAGAACTTTACTGAAAACGAAAAACTTGCCCACGGAAAACACGAAATACACTGAAAAAATATAACATCTAACAAAAAAAACTGTGCACTCCGTGTCCTTCGTGGGAGAAAAATTGATTTGCTGACAGCTATTTCGGGATAATTATGTATGAAGGACTTGATACCTCCATCCAGTATCTAAAGGGAGTTGGACCTGTAAGGGCAAAGCTGCTTGCAAAACTTGCCGTTAACAACATAAGGGACCTTTTCTATCTGGTTCCTCGCAGGTATGTCAAAAGAAAATATATAAGAGATCTGAGATATGGAGAGGAGGCATATCTGCGAGGCAGAATTGTCTATCAGGGATCAAGATTCTCTAGAAAAGGAGAAATAATTACACTTGGGATAGATGATGGGACAGGATCCCTTGAGTGTGGTTTCTTCAACTCCCCATTTTTGAAAGACAGATTCAGGGATGGCGATGAAGTTGGACTGATTGGCAAGACCACATTTTTTGCAAGGAAGATGCGATTTATTAATCCAGAGATAGACACCGACCCCAGTCTTGCCTCATTCCCTATAATTCCTGTTTATCCTCTCACAGCTGGTCTCCGTCAAAGTGACATAAGAAGGATAACCAGATTGGGATGTGAGAGATATATAAACCATATAACAGAGACACTTCCACAGGATATTATCCTAAGAAATAACCTCTATCTCCTCACTACTGCATTGAAATGTCTCCATTTTCCAATATCCATAGTAGAGACAGAAAAAGCAAAGGAGAGACTTGGTTTTGAAGAACTATTTCTCTTTGAAATAATAATGCAAAAGAGGAGACTTGAAAAGAAAAATAAGGGAATAAAATTTAAGGAGGGTTGCACATATGCAAGGGCACTTCTTTCATATCTTGGATTTGATTTCACAAAGGCACAGAGGAGGGTATTACGAGAAATATTCTCTGATATGGAAAGTCCTTATCAGATGCACAGACTGTTGGAGGGAGATGTAGGTTCGGGAAAGACCATAGTTGCAACTATATGTATGCTCAAGGCAGTCGAATCGGGTTATCAGGCTGTTCTTATGGCACCTACAGAGGTTCTCGCGGAACAGCATTATTTCGTTCTCTCACACCTTCTCTCGAATCTGGAAAGCGAGGATGTGGTACCGTATCTTCTAACTGGTAGCACTCCTGCGAAGGAAAGGGAAGAGATATTTAAAAAGATCCAAAGTGGCAAGGCGGGTATCGTGATTGGCACACATGCACTCATTGAGGAAGGGGTTAAGTTCAAATGTCTTGGTCTCTGTGTAATTGATGAACAGCACCGCTTTGGTGTTATGCAAAGGCTGGCACTCAAAGAAAAGGGAGAATATCCAGACCTGCTGGTTATGACTGCTACTCCAATACCGAGAAGCCTCTCTCTCACATTGTATGGTGACCTTGATATCTCCGTTCTTGATGAACTTCCAGCAGGCAGGCAGTCGGTTGTTACAAAATGGGTGCAAGGGACAGGAAAGAGAAAGAATATATATGAGTTTACAAGGGAAAAAATTGACTTGGGTCGGCAGGCATATATAGTCTATCCACTAATTGAGGAATCTGAGAAACTTGATCTTGAAGCCGCAAAAGAAGGGTATAAAAAACTAAAAAGGAGTGTTTTTAGGAAATATGAAGTCGGTCTTCTGCATGGAAGGATGAAAGGAAAAGAGAAGGAGGAGATAATGAGGGCGTTCAGGGATGGAGAGATACAAGTTCTGGTATCTACAACGGTCATAGAGGTTGGTGTAGATGTACCAAACGCAACTGTGATGGTGATTGAACATGCAGAACGATTTGGTCTTGCACAACTCCACCAACTTCGAGGAAGAATAGGAAGAGGAAAGGAGAAATCCTACTGTATCCTTCTTACGCTCCAAAGACTTGGTGAAGAGGCAAAGAGAAGGCTGTCTGTGATAGAGAATGAGAATGATGGTTTTAAAATAGCGGAAGAAGACTTAAAGATAAGAGGACCAGGAGAGTTTTTTGGTACAAGACAATCAGGGATACCTGAATTGTCATCGCCAGACCTTATAATGGACACAAGACTTCTTGTGAGGGCAAGGGATGAGGCAATACGATTGCTCGAGGACGACCCAAATCTGCAAAAACCAGAAAACGGTATTATAAAAAAGAGCATACTTACAAGATATAGGGATAAAATAGTCCTAACAGAAGCTGGATAATCCAGAGGAAATGTGGGGGATAACGGTAGGAGCGACCTCCCTGACTGCCGTCAGGCAGGCCGGTCGCGATAAAGATAGGGCAGGGCTTTAGCCCTGCAAATGTTGACGGGGTCAGTGGAAACCCTACCCTGAAAGAAGAGACTGAAAGGAGGCTTGAACTTTAAAATCAAAGACCTGATGCCATCCATATTATAATTCTCAATATAATATTCGTATAAAAAGCGGCAATTACATCATCTGTCATAATCCCCCACCCACAGGGGAGAACTTGTGATCTCCTTATGGGGAACGGTTTTACGATGTCGAAGAAACGAAAGAGAAGAAATCCAAGTATACCAGTTTTCCAGCTCCAAGATATAAGAAATAGAGAGAGGAACATCCCACATACCTCATCTATCACTATCCTCTTCGCATCCCTCTCCCCCCACATCTTCTCTAATTTTCCAGAGAGATAAAGACCATAAAAGAAGAGAAAGAGGATAATAATGGATTGAAGCCATATGATTTTAGGAATGAGGAAGAAAATGAGGAGTGCAAATCCACTACCCCAGGTTGCAGGCGCAAGGGGAAGATATCCAGTAAAAAATCCCGTTCCAATCGCTATCTCAAGCCATTTTACTATATTCTTTCTCATCTTGTAAGAGTGGTTTTTTCAAGCTAGTAGGTTCAAATGATAACAAATTTTTATATACCTCACCGTCGCCTTTTGAAGGTAGTTTTAACAATGTAAAACGGAAATTGAATCACTTGGCGAAGTCCACCAGCGGTGGAAAGATTTCTCATTTCTTTTCTTATCTCTGAAACAAGTTCCTGGAGGACAATTTTCTCTTTAACCTCACCAACTTCTTTGACCATAGCCAATCGGTGGATGGAATACAAACCAATTAAGAATGCGAAGACGAAGAAGAAATCCCACTGTTGCAAGTTCAATGTTTGAAAAGTCAGTCCTCCCCCTGGACTCGTCCATTTTAGCACCCAGGAAAGTTCACGTCCTGCAAAGAAGTCGGCAAATTTACCACCTAAAACTGGTGCAATACCTGCTGCCAACGAATTAACAAGACTGTTTGTAGCTAAATATGCCGTTGCTTGCCCTTTTGGCGCCAATTTAAGCCCGATGTTTCCCGAAGCCAGAGTTACCCCTGCCGTGGAAATGCCCATAAAGATGTGTATGACTACCAATAACGGAATAGTTAATATATACTTCCCAGGCAATGTTGTAAAAGTCCATGCGAGGATGCACATCATAAATAAAGGTCCATTGACACCAAGCACCGATTTGTTACTGAAACGGTCTGAAAATCTTCCCCAAATTCGTAAAAATGCAAGATTTGTTAGTTGACTCAATACAGTAAAACCAATAATAAATGACATGTCCAATTGTAATCTTTTAAGCATATACACGGTAAAAAAGGGGGCAGCTAAATTGACGGCAAAATTCCAGGAGCCCAAAAACATAAGGAGATTTTTGAAGTTGGCATCTCTGAACGGCTGTAAGATCAACTTTAAAAAATTTGGGTTTTTCTGTATGTATGCCATGCGATGCTCTGGAATGGTTGATATAAAGTAAACACCAAGCATACCCGCAAGGAATCCAAGGAAAAAGAGGATTGAATAGCCATATAATTCATAATCAGGAAATAGCTTTCTCCAGTAGTCAATATAAAATCCAGCAGCCAAACTAAGTAGGATACCCAATCCGGCAGATAAACTCATTCTTTTCGAGAAAAACGCACCCAATCGATCTTGCGGTATGAGGTCGCGCATCCATGAATTCCAGCTGCAGCCCCCCACACCAGCAAAGGCTGCATTTAGTGCCAGTGCAATAATAAGAAAGGTCAACCCTGCTTGAATTGAGAATAGGAGTGGGATCACAGCAATCGGCAACCAGAATATTCTGCTTAAAGCAGCTGCATACACAGTAATTGTTCGCCTAACCCGATATTTCTCAACTAAATAAATTGAAGGAATCTGAATCAGCTGCGCTAACGGAGGGATGGCAGCGAGAAGCCCAATCACCAAATTAGAAGCTCCAAGCTTCAATGCAAAGGCGACCAAGAAGACACCACCTGTCAGTGTTACCATCATTTGAGTGGCTAATCCCTCTCTGATGATACTTCCAAGACCAGATTGGATTTCTTCTTCCGTTAAGGTGTCTTTAACTGCAAATGTCATGTTAACATCTCACAGCCATGGTATGGTGGTGTTCGTTTGAGTCAAGCATCGTCATTACTCTCTGAATAGTTCCCTCAAGATCCTAAGATGACCGTACACAACAAGTCTGTCGCCCTCGTTTATGGTCTCTTTCGCTTTTGGAATAGGAAACCAATCTTTGTCTCGTTCAATACCCAGAACCAGTAATCCCTTCCCACTTAATTCACATTCTGACAGAGAACTACCAACAAAAGGAGAGTTTTCTGTAATAATTGCCCGCACGAGACCATAGCCTTCAAAGAGATGAAGAAGATCCTCAGTTACACCCTCCTCAAAGACATGGGATTTTACGAGCTTATCCTCTATAAAACTTTCCCATCTTCTTGTAAATCCTTTACGAGTTACGATTTTGTAGATTAGATATATTCCCACAAGAAGAATTAGAACATTAATGGATAGCTGATAACCCTTGCTGGTTACAAAGGAGGTTGTTGCAGTTATAATGACTGTAACAATCCCCGCATTACCCAGTATCATAAGCCAGGTAATAATACGCCGCCTTAAAGGATTGTTCACGACGGATTCTGCTTCTTTCGTTGTAAATCCGGTCCCTGAGAAAGCTGATAGTGCCTGAAATCTCGCCCTATTCTCATCCATCCCGGTCATCATCAAGGCAATAGCGGCAGCTCTTACTATGAGAAAAGACACAAAGACCACAAGCAAAGTCGGCACAAGAAAATATATTCCATTCATTTAACCACCTCCTACAACCATTTTTTTATCCTGAAATAATTTACCATTCCAATACCCATAATCACCATTACAAATAAAACACCAAAATAACTCCAGCGCCATCTAAGTTCTGGCATATACTGAAAATTCATACCATAGATACCTGTTATGGAGGTCAAGGGAATAAATATTGTAGCAATGATTGTAATCCTTACCTTTTCAGTCTTTTTCTCTCCTATATGAACGAGAGTCCTTGGGATAAGACCTGCCTTTTTTGATATCTTCTTAATGAGTCAGGCCATTACAATTCACCTCCCTTCAAGGTTTAAAAGAAATTCTGCGTAATCAGAATTTGCTTGCCGCAGATAAGGAACGTGCGAAGCGCAGTTTTTTACACTGTGTTAGGTGCATTTTCCCCATTACAGAGAACCTTCCAAACGAACTCGAATATAATTGTAAATTTCTTGCGGAACATTCAGGCCCGTTGCCCTTTCAAAGCCTTCAAATCCAGGTGATGAGTTTACCTCGCAAACTTTATAACCATTACCATCAAAAAGAATATCTATGCCTGCTACATCCAGCCCCACAAGCTTAGCTAATTCCACGGCAAGCCACTCCACTGGAGGATTAAGATTAAAAAGTGCAACTGTTCCTCCTGCAGAAAAATTGGCTTTGAACTTTCCTTCCCTGGCTGTCCTTAACATTGCTCCAATAGCCCTTCCACCTACAACAAAAACTCGAATGTCCTTTCCTTTGCTGGAAGTAACAAATTCCTGAATGATTACATTAATTTTTGGGTCTTTAGAAATTTCTATGAGGTCTGCAATGTCTTCCAACTGGGCTCTATTCTCGCAAAGAAAAACTCCTTTTCCATAAGAGCCTGAAACAGTCTTTATTATCAATGGGTACATGAATTCCTTTTCAACAAAATCAATATTCAAGGGAAACTTAGCAAGCATAGTTTTAGGAATTGGGACATTATTTGCAGCAAGAATTTGCAGGGTTGCCAGTTTATCTTTGGCAGTCTCTATACTCTGGCTAGAATTTAGAACAAAAACGCCCAGTCTTTCAAGATGTCGTATCACCGCTAAAGCAAAATATGTTGTGCCTGCACCCATTCTTGGGATCAAACAGTCCGGTAAATCAACAGGATTGCCGTTGTGAAGGATGCTCTTTCGTCCTTCTTTTGTAACGATAATATCGAATTCTTCAGGGGCAACCATCTGAAGTTCTACGCCTGTTCGTTTGGCTTCCTCTTGAAAACGCCTGTTCTCGAAAGAGTCAAAAGTTTTTTTCTTGGCAAGAATCCAGATTTTCATATATTTGGTTTCTCCATTTTAGTTTTCTCAAATACACTCTCCTCTGATAGTTTTAACCTTTGATCAGCAGCATGCAATATCATTTTAAGCATTTCAGTATACGACATCCCTGCAATTTTTGCCATCTTGGCAAGATGACCATCCCAGCACCACCCCGGATTTGGATTCACCTCGAGTAGTTTCGGATTGCTTTCTGAATCAAGCCTCCAATCAAATCGGGAGTAATCCCTACATTCAAGCCGTTCAAATAGTTTTAAACAGCGTTCAACAATGAATTTTTCCGTTTCCTCCGGTAGTTTGGATGGAATTGACCGTAGATTACAATAAGGCGAATCTGGGAGCCACTTAGCCTCATATCCACAGATCTTCGGAAGTCCCTCTGGGAGCATTGAGTAATCTTCCTCGATAATCGGTAATACAGTATAGACCTCGGGGGGATTTCCTATAATCCCCACACTTAAGTCTCTCCCGGTAAGGAATTCTTCAACAAGAATGGGTTTATCACAGCCAAATCTCTCTCTAATTTCTGAAATAGCATTGACAAGTTCCTCAAAGTTGTTTGTCACACTCCTTTGAGTGATCCCAAAACTGGAATCCCCGAAGTTTGGTTTTACGATGACAGGAAAACCAAACGGAAGTTCAAAAGTTGTATCTTCTGGCTTTATGAAAAAGGCTTCGGGCACAGGAATCCCCATCTCTTGGGCGATGCCGCGCACCAATGATTTGTCGTAGCAGTAAGCAAGGCATTGAGGTCCAGATCCTGTATATGGAATCCCTATTATGTCCAGCAAAGCTGGCACATGTAGTTCTTCCCTTGCATCATTGGAATACCCTTCATCACACAGATTAAATACAATGTCTATTTTCCCCTTTTCTCTGATTTTAACAAGGTCTTGAACGAGGGTATCGTGATTGGCAAGGTATTTAAAACGATAATTTCCGGTCTGCTCCAATTCTCTCATTGCGCCTTTCAGTTGATCGATCGTATAGAGGTCATCGTCATCAAAGATACCTAAAGGCTTCAGGGGATCGGGTTTTGTGGGATCACCGAGGAGCACAACCGCATTTCTTAAGGTCATTTTTCTCTTGACTTTTATTGGTGTCCACTCTTTACGGACTACAGCGGTAACAATAATTCGCCTCTCCATCATCCCTAAATCCTGATTTCGCAGTGAATCAGGCGACATCGTACCATGTATAGTAATTTTGCTGAAGCCCGTTGTTTTCAGAAGTTCGCTCAGGCTGTCTTGTGTATATATTCTCTCGGCATAAAATTGATCCGCAATAATACCCTTTTCCACATGGGTAACCACTTCTCGTGAGATTATACGCTGTTTGTCCAGTGAAAGTGAACGCTCCCGACAGACAAAATGCTTTTTGTCTATCCACTCCCAGGATCTGGGCTGAAAGCGTTCCCGTAAATACTCCCCATCCGCAACATCGATGAGAAGTCGTCCCCAGGGCTGGAGTACCCTTAAAACCTCTTGCAGAACTCTCATATCACCCCGGATCGTTTCAAAATAGCCAAAACTGTTTCCCAGGATCATCACCGCATCAAAGGTATCAGGTGGGTATGGGACTTTTCTTGCATCTCCTTCTCTAAATTTAACATTCAGACCCTCTTTTTTCGCCTGTGCTTTTGCCTTTTGAATCAAGTAGTGGGACCGATCCAAACTTTCAACATTTCGAAATCCCCGCCTTGCCAGTTCAAGAGAATGTCGTCCCTGTCCACAGCATAAATCCAAAATCTTATCTTCTGGTGATATCTTGAGAATTTCTGAGAATAGGTCAACTTCTTCTCTGGTGATGCGCTGATCATTCACCACATCTGCATCTGTTTTTAAGTAGATTGAATTGAAGATGCGTCGCCACCAATCGAGTTGTACATGCTCCTCTAAGTTAGGGACATGCCCAAGGGGTTTGATAAGTCCCATGGTGGCTCTCCTCCTTTGCAGAGGTTCGGACTTGGATGATTGTCCTTTCATACTTTTATCCTCCTTATGCCAAAGTTGCGTACAAGGTTTAAACTATAAAAAAGTATAAAAATCTCTCTTAAAGAAAAAATCTATTTCACCAATTTTATAAATCTCCTCTTCCCCACTCTCAATACACCACCTCTGTCAACCTCATAGTTCACATCTTTAATAACCTCTCCATCTAATTCAACTGCACCCTGGTTTATGAGTCTTCTTGCTTCACTGCCTGTTGTGGCAAATCCCACATTTTGAAGCAATCGCACTATCCAGATCTTTCCCTTAAGCGTATAACTACCAATGTCATCTGGGATGCCCTTCTCCCTGAAAATCCTTTCAAACTCCCTTTCTGCCTCAACCGCTGCTTTCTCTGAATGATACATCTTTACTATCTCTTTTGCAAGTCTTGCCTTCATATCCCTGGGATTAGCCCCAGATGCAAGTATTTCTTTTATTTTTTCAATCTTCTCCTGTGGGAGGTCTGTACACAGTTCATAGTATTTCACTATAAGCGAATCAGGAATGGACATAATCTTGCCAAACATCTCACCCGGTGGGTTTTTTATTGAAATGTAGTTATTGTATGATTTACTCATCTTTTGTACACCATCAAGTCCTTCAAGCAAAGGCAGTATGATGCATATCTGGGGAGTCTTTTTAAACTCCCTCTGGAGTTCCCTTCCCATAAGAAGATTGAATGTCTGGTCGGTACCACCGAGTTCTATATCCGCATTTATAAAAACAGAATCATATGCCTGAAAAATGGGATACAACAACTCATGAAGTGATATCGAGGTATTCTCTTTTAATCGCTTTTCAAAATCGTCTCTCTCTATAATCCTTGCAAGTGTCACCTTCTGAGCAAGTCTAATTACATCAGTAGAGCTTAAGGGTGCACTCCACTCAGAGTTATATCTGAACTCTGTTCTTTCCGGTAGCAATATCGTAAATATGTCCTCCTTGTATCTTGCCATATTGTTTTCTATCTCCTCATCCGTGAGAACGGGTCTTGTCTTTGACTCTCCTGATGGATCACCAATCTTCGCTGTAAAATCGCCTATAACAAGAACTGCAATATGCCCGAGTTCCTGACATTGTCGGAGTTTCCTCAAGGGTACAGCAAATCCCAAATGAATATCTGGTCCTGTAGCATCTATGCCAAGCTTCACTCTGAGCGGCTGTCCTGCTCCAAGCTTTTCTTTCAACTCCTCTTCCGTTATTATATCTGCTGTTCCTCTCTTTATCAATTCAAAGTCATTCATACCTCTCTCCTTATCTTAAATCTTTAGGACGTTCACCCCGCACCTATACATAGGTGTGGAGCAGGGATTTACACAGATTTTTTTCTTCTTTCTCCTGTAAAGCATTTGTAGGCACGAATTCAATTCGTGCCAAATATATTTGCATCCAGCAAGATGGGGCATTCCACTCATTCGCCGTACAGATTGGAGTGCAGTGGCTTGCCACTGCTAACAATGGACAGCAATATTTCGCTATTTTGCATTCGCTGAATCCATATTTAATTTTTGATATTGTACTGTGGTATTATATTCTCAACAAAATACTCAAGCCTCTTTATGCACTTTTCCCTTCCGAGTATTTCCATTAACTCAAAGAGCCCCGGCCCGAAGGTTTTTCCCGTGAGTGCAAACCTTATTGGGTGTATTATGAGGCCCGCCTTTATACCCATACCCTCTGCAACGCCCCTTACGCAGTATTCAACCGCCTCTCTGTCGAACTTCTTTAGCTCCTTAAATGTCTTTATCACTTCTTCAATTTTTTCTTTTTTTGTCTCTGCCCTGCCCTTTTTCACATATTTTGTGAAGCTCTCAATGTCATATTGCTCTGGTGGTATAAAAAAATATGAACCAAGTTCCCAAAACTGGGAAAGAAGGAATAATCTTTCCTTCAGAAGACCTATCACATGAAGAATATATTCTTCTTCTTTCTCTTCTATCCCGGGTTTATCTTCAATAAATGGTAACAGCCGATGCAGGAGTTCACTGTTGTTCATTGCCTTGATATACTCTCCGTTCATCCATTCAAGTTTCTTTATATCAAACACGGCTCCTCTCTTTCCTACCCTTTCAAGCGAGAAGAGTTCTATCATCTCATCGAAAGAAATTATCTCCCTGTCATTACCCGGTGACCACCCTAAAAGTGCAAGAAAGTTGACAAACGCCTCCGGTAGAAATCCTTTATCTCTGTATTCAAGCACAGATATTGCACCGTGCCTCTTGGAGAGTTTTGCTCTATCAGGACCGAGTATTAAAGGAAGATGTACAAATTCAGGTGGTGCCCATCCAAATGCCTCATACAGAAGAGTCTGTTTGTGTGTATTTGATATATGGTCCTCTCCCCTTATTACATGCGTAATTTCCATTAAATGATCGTCAATTACACAAGCAAAGTTGTAGGTTGCCATACCGTCTGATTTTACAATAACGAAGTCCTCTATATTGTCTTTGCTCCTTTCAATCTTTCCATGGAGTAAATCCTCAAAAGAACTTGATTTTTCAACCTTGAACCTGAGCGCTTTTGCTTTCTTGCTTTCAAACTGCTCCTTCTCTTTTTGAGTAAGATAGAGACATCTTCTATCGTATTTCCATGCCTTCTTTTTCTCTATGACCCTTTCTCTTCTCTCTTCTATCTCCTCTTTTGTGCAATAGCAGGGATAAACCAATCCCACTTGAAGTAGCTTATCTGCATATTTCCTGTATATGTCACGCCTTTCCGACTGAAAATAAGGGCCCTCATTCCAGTGAAGTCCCATCCATTTAAGAGATTCAATAATGACATTCACCATTTCATCGCTTGACCGTTCTATATCCGTATCCTCTATTCTTAAGATAAACTTTCCTTTTTTGTTTCTTGCAAAAAGAAAGTTATAGAGAGCAGTTCTTGCAGTTCCTACATGCAGAAAGCCGGTTGGCGATGGTGCAATTCTAACCCTGACCATATTGTTTCTTCTGAGGTTATTAAAACCGAATAATCTGCGTTAATCTGCGTCCAGATTTTTCCTTTTTTCTTAATACTATATTGCAATGTGGCGAAAACGGGTTTCAAACTCTTCAGGAGAGAGATTACCAGCCCGAGCAAGCCGCTCTATATTTTCTCTATCATCAAAATCTTCCTTTTTTAATCTTATCATATAGGCTTTGGCTACTTCGTAAGATTCGGAATTGATATCAACAAGTCGAACACTGGTCCTTTCGGTCCTGGGGTCAATGATCTCAGAAAAAGGTATGGGGGCAAGCTTCCCCGAACGATAAGCAATCATAGCGTTGGAACCACCATTAAAAAGATACTTTACTGCACCATAGCCCAGATTTCTTGTATATTCAACATCAAATGGAATTGGGGTAGCTGAACGAACCTCATATCCTACATTGGTATTTATAATAGTCATATCAATTCCTCTTTCTGTAAGTCTTTTTTTAACCTCATTTTTCAGGAATTTACCAATACCAATTTCTGAAAGACGAATGTGTCCATGTTCGTCTCTCTCTAACTCTGCAAGGCTTTCCAACTCGTCCTTACCAATTTTTTCTGCTAAACCCTCAGCAATTACCGCAACACCATCATTTCTACCCATAGCTCTTCGTTTAATAATCGCACCCTCAAGAATGTCAGCAATAGTTGAAAGTTGTATATGCTTGGATTTTGAGAATTCCTCAGGAATAATTGCCAGTGTTGCACCAGCAGCTTTTGCAATTCCAATGGCTAAGTGGCCAGCTTCTCGTCCCATAGTCGTTACAAAATACCAGCGAGTAATCGTTTTCGCATCCTCCATAAGATTCTGAACAATTTTAGTACCGACATGACGGGCAGTTTCAAAGCCAAATGCTGGCATATCATCAGGGAGTGGTAGATCGTTATCAATGGTTTTAGGTACATGAGCCACCCGAATTTTACCTCCAACTGCCTTTACAACTTCACTTGCCGTAAATGCAGTATCATCTCCTCCGATTGTTACCAAATAGGTTACACCCATTTTTTTAAGAATGTCCACCACATTAGCCATCTTTTGGGAATCTCCCCCTGGATTTTCCCGAGAGGTTCCCAGAATTGATCCACCACTTGTGTGGATCCGAGAGACATCAGAAACTGTGAGAGGTAAAATCCTATCGCTAATTCCCCGTGATAACCATTTAAACCCGTCTACAATACCAATCACCTTCTTATCAAGATTAATTGCCTCAATAGTGACTGAGCTGATGACTCCATTAATGCCTGGTGCTGGTCCACCACCAACCACAATAGCCAAGATTTCTTTCTTCATGTTTATAACCTCCTCTTGTAGCCACTGATTTCAAGCCACTGATTTCACTGATTACACAGATTCTAATTCAATGATTAGTGTAATCCGATGCTTCAATAAACAATCCGTTTCCATTCCAGACTACTTTTTCCAAAATTGAGCATAAGCCCCACCTGTAACTTTGTAGCTTTAAGATAGTTAATCATTTGAGCTTCATCAGTCTCGGTTAATCCATGTGTTCCTTTTAGTTCAACAAGCACTTTATCGTCTATGATAAAATCGGCTCTATATTTTTTATTGAGTTTTTCTCCTCGATAGTAAACATCAAGTTCAACCTGGTTTTTAAAGATAATACCAGCTTTTTGAAGTTCTATAATCATGGCTTCTTCATAAACAGCTTCCAGAAAACCTGGACCCAGTTCTCTATGTATTTTCATTCCGATACCAACGATCTTATAAGTTAGCTCTTCATAAAGAAATTCTTCTTTTCTTTGTCTCATAATTTTTTTGATTACACGGATTTAAAAAATCAGTATAATCTGTGTAATCTGTGGCTTATGTAACCAGTGGCTTCATTTCTAAATATTCTTATGTGTTCGCATCGTCCTCAGAGAATCCTGTGAAGCGCTTCAGGCATTTTTGTCAGTAAAATTGATGTTTTCGTCTTGCTTTCTACAAGGTTTTTCGTGTCCTCAACCCGAAGTTTCTTAAAGAGAAGTTCAAAGCGTAGCTCAAGTTCGCTCATAATGCTATCTTTTACTTCTGCAGGAAGGTCCCACCACTCTTTTTTGAATGGCCCAAATCCTCGTTTTCGAGTCTTGTAAAAGAATTGAGCGTCACTTTCATCTTTTTTCCGTTCATCTCCAAACCCTTCCCTCAGGTAATTATATACTTTCTCTCGAAAGTCTCGAGGCAGCAAAGGATGACCATAAATAATATTTTGAAAGTCGGTTGCCAGATGAACTTCACAGGTTTCTGCTTTTGGAAAAAGATCAAAAGCTTCCTCCGGTAGTGTCGAAGCACCATGTTGAACTGCGCCGGCTAAACCGTATTCCTCTCTTGCAACTCTGGACAGTCTTTTTAAGGTATCAAAGTCAATTTTCACTTTGGCAAGATTGCCATCAGGAAGTACCACACCTCCATGTGTGGTGCCAGTTTGAACACTTATCTTGCTAAGTCCAGGTGTCTCATAGCCATCTTTTTTGAGAATTTTTAGCAAACCATCCATATAGGTTCTTAAGTCCTCCACAGTACTATTTGTTGTCCCAATCTCCCCAATTTCACCCCCGACGGTAATCATAATGTCTTCCGGCTGAATGTCCCTTATTATTTTAATAAACTCAGCAGTAAGCTCAAAATTAGGTTTTTGCTGTTCCCAGAGGGTGTCTTTTTCAACATCCACCAGGGTCGAACTGTCGATATCTATGTTGTAGATTTCGGCAGCAATCGCCTCCTGAACAAGATTCTTGAGAGACTCAATCTCTTCTTCTTTATCATCTTTATATTTTTTGGCATTTATTTGAAAATGGTCACCCTGGATAAAGACCGGTCCCCTGTAACCTTCTTTTACAGCTGCGCCGAGTAAAACGGTCGTATACTCATCTGGTTGTTGTTTTGTATAGCTAATTTCCGACCGGGCAATTTCTAAAATAAATGCTCCTACTTTCTTTTCTTTTGCTACCCTGAACAGAGTCCTGCCCACATCATAGGTCAATCCACGAATATTTATTGCAGGAACACTGAATCCCCCGTACTCATTCTTTGCCATTCCCTGGTAGAACTTATAGATAGAAGCGGGAATGATACCCAGTTTTTTCGCCGCCTCAAAGATAATGTATTGACAAACCTCAACCAATTCCTTATCCTGATGAAAGACTGATGTATAAACAAGACGGTCAATCATTCTTTCTCTAAAATCCTCGGCATTGATAATTTGAACACCCTCTTTTGTAAGGGTGAGGGAATCCTTACAGGAGTTGAGAACATCTTGAACATTATTAAACACATAACCTCCTTACAGGATCTATCGGACAGGGAGATCACCCCGCCATCGGTGGGGGATACCGTCCAAAGTAGGGCAAACCTTTAGGTTTGCTTTGATTTGCAAGGCTGAAGCCTTGCCCTACGTCTTTCACCTAACTCACTCAACTGCAGCACTGCATAACTTCAATACTTTTTCCCCTTTCCTCTGAAAGGCTTATTAAAAATCCTGATAATTATATCACAAAAATGTCTATTAGTCAAGTTTTTTTTGGGGAGAGTTCTGAAAAACCACACCTGCCTATCCTGCCTGCCGGCAGGTATGTCTTCGGTCTTCAGTCTATAGTAGGTTTTAACTCTAAATCGCCACTAAAGATGGGTTCTTGCAGAGGAAGAGTATTTTTTCAGGGGTTTTGCAGTAACAAGCAGCGTGTAGTCAGAGTGCTACGCCTTAGCGGGGCATTCGGTAGCAAGTTGAAGTGAGACTGGAGTGCATTACCTTGGTAATGCATGCAGTAGCAAGTTGGAGTGAAACGGAAATCCCGCATTTGCGGGGCTACTGCATTCTTGTTCAGCCAAAACAGAGTATATCCTAAGAAGGAGACATACCTTCCCAAATGCAAAAAGCCTTATTTATAGACCAGTACAGCTTTTGCTTAGCATATGAACCCACTAAATTAGAGAAGAACCATATTATACATATAAGTTTATTGTGAGACAGGTTTTTACTCCGATAAGGGAAGGTCTTATGTCTTCAGTCTGCATTAGGAGGGTTATCTCACGCAGGCGATTTTGAATAGGAAGGAGAGATTACCCGATCTGAGACGGCAAATATATATACCCGACGCCACATTCCTACCATCCTCATTTCTGCCATCCCAGAATATGTGGTCATGTTCTTTCTTTACCTCAAACTCTCTTGCCAGATTTCCAGACACGGTAAAGATAGAAAGCCATCCGTCTTCGGGTATGTCATATACGATGTATGTCCCCTCATTGAATGGGTTTGGATAGTTATAAGGAGAAAGGTAACTTGTAATTGCCACTTTTAAAATCTCACTCCATTCTGACATATTTTCACTTCCATCATGAGCTCTCACACGGTAGTGGTATCTACCATTTGGTCTATCTGTTACCGTATATGAATTGTTCATTCCTCTGTATACAATCTCTTCATCGCCAAAAGAAAGAACTGATATATCATCTATATATACCCATGAGTTATCACCAGAAAACTCAATTTTAACATAAGATTCTGTATCTATGTCAATTGTTTCAGATATCCATTCTGTATTGTCTAAGAAAGCGGCAATTTCGCTCCAATCAACCAGGTCTTTTGAGGAGAGAATCCGAAGGCTTCCTCCTCTCTGATGCCTGAAAAAGCTGAAACTACCCTTATGGAATCTCTCTTTTGATACAAGCCACCCACCCTTTGTAAAGAAACATCCTTCCCCAGAATGAGGTAGATGGGCTGATACAACAAATCCCTCTCCATCAAAATTATAAAAATCTTCGCATCCATCTTGCAAAACCACCTGTACATCTCTTATCTCTTCAAGTTCGTATTCCGAAATGTACGTCAGATCGTAAGATGCTTCCCATCTTATCGTGTAGGAGTTGCCAAATATCTCTGCTGGTAGCGGACAGGGAACCATAGGAGGTATGGTATCAGGAACTCCATAATATGAAAAGAGAAATTTCTCCCACTCAGTTGTCATTGCATAGACAAGTTTTCTATATTTCAAATAATTGAATAAAAACTCAGAGTATGTATAAGGAAACCAGACAGATAAACCTCTTGAATTCTTAAGGCTTTCGCCTGTATGCGTTGAAAACATTATGGTACGGGCTAGACTTGCTACCCTCTCTGCAGTAGACGCAATCTCATCATCTCCCTCAGAGATAATTTCGGCAAAATGACATATATCAATATACTGGTTCTGTGGTATGGGTGGGGGAAGCGTGGCAAAATTGAAGGTTTGAACACTATCCCTTGCACTCCTGATTAACGAATTCTGTGGGTCGCTCCTCAACAGTGTGATTAGACTCTTGATAGATTGTAAGAGATTTGTAAACGATACAAGTTTCATACTTGAAGCCTGACCATCTATTCCCTCCTTCTTGCAGTATTGCACATAAAAACTTGAAATACTATCGGAAAATGCCTTTATCTCTACTAATGGCTCGGATGTTAACATGAGTAATATCTTATCGTAGGGGAAGCCAAAATCTGGAACAAGCTGTTCAGAACCTACCATAAAATCAACAAATGGATAAACCTCTGACGCAACCTCAACCATCTGCATAAGACAGGCATCAAGTAGAAGGACATCTATATTCTTTCCAAGCGATGAACTTATAGACTTTATTGCCTCTCTGAATTCCCCTCCCGCAATGGATATGAAACTCGAACCCTCATAACATATGCCCTTCTTCTCCCATCCGTTTCCATGGTCCCATACAACCAAAAGATAATGCTCTGCAGAGAAATACATCCCCAGCCACCTTCCAAACTCCTTCAGGGTTTCGGGATCACCGGAATTTATGTCTCCTATTTCCTGCAAAAGAACAAGACTATCCTTTTGAGCGAAATATCTCTCTGCCTTACCAAGTCTATCTACCTGTATCACCACCGTTACAGATGGCGTAGAGCCCACGCTTGTCAGTTCATTCATATCATCCAGAACGGCATAATCAAGCCCATTGTCTGCAGCAAAATAGCAGCCAACAGTCCATTCTGGTATGGCTATGAGGAAAAAAAGGAAAAGCACAGGGTAATCCCAAATTTAAGAAACCATTCACCCTGTGAAATAATTTATTTCACAGGGCAGGGATTTCATGAGAGTGGAAAGTTTGTTAGTCTGCTAGATCTAACGAACTATCCAACTAACAAACTAACTCCTTATTGGATACGCCAGAGATTTTGGTCTTCTTTCTTTCTTCTTGCTACATAGTTATTTACTTCAAGTAAGGCATCCACCGATGCACCAGCATCTCCCCAGAATCCCTTAAAAATTTCATAAGTCAGTCTTCCCTGTTTTATATATTCATTGTTGACGTCTGTGATTTCCAGTTCACCTCTCGCTGACGGAGTGAGTTTTGGAATGATATCAAATACCTCACTTGTATACACATATACTCCAATGACAGCATAGTTCGATGGGGGAACCTTCGGTTTTTCCACTATTCCTTTCACTCTCTTCCCTTCCATAACCACAACTCCATATTCTCCCGGATTTTCCACTTCTTTTAAGAATATCATAGCGCCATCTTTGAAATTTAAGACGCCCTCCTTTATGGAACCGTTGAGTATGTTATCCCCAAGTATCACACAGAAACTATCATCTCCAACAAAGTTCTTTGCATGATAGAGTGCGTCAGCAATACCGCCTTCTCTCTCCTGATATGTATAACCAAGCCCTTTGAGTCCAAACTCTCTTCCGTCTCCCATCAATCTTAAGAACTCACCAGCCGAATTTCCGCCTGTAACTATAAGAATTTCATCAATGCCAGCTTCCCTGAGTGTCATAATAGGATAATATATCATAGGAAGGTCATACACCGGCAGAAGATGTTTGTTTGTAATCTTTGTTAAAGGATACAGTCTTGTTCCAAGTCCCCCAGCAAGCACGATACCTTTCATAACACCCCCCATTCAAAAGTAATCAATGACTAATTTCTAATGCCGAATTTCTAAATCCTTCACCCCGTTAGATATGAAATTATCTCACGGGGTAAACAATATCTAAATCCCAATTTTCCAAATTTTTCCAGATAAGTCAGGATCGTTTGGAATTTATAATTTGGAATTTGTTTAGAGTTTAGGGTTTCGAATTTAGAATTTTTGAATTTCAATCTGTGAAAATCTGTGCAATCTGTGGCTATTATTTTAGTATTTTTTCATCACCCAGTAGTGCTCTTGCATGTTTCCTTGCGCTCTCTGTTACTTCCTTGCCTGCAATGAGTCTGGCAATCTCTTCTTCTCTGTCTTTCCCGCTGAGTTCTTTCACTGTAACATAAGTCTTTCCACTCCGCAAAACCTTATCCACTCTTATATGGGTATCTGCCTTTGCAGCAAGCTGTGGCAAATGAGTTATGCAGATAACCTGATGTCTTTCTGATAGCTCTTTCAACTTATCCCCAACTGCATCTGCCACCCTGCCTGATACACCTATATCTATCTCATCAAATATAAGAGTAGGAATCTTATCCACCTCTGCAAGAACCTTCTTGAGTGCAAGCATACATCTTGACAGCTCACCTCTAGAAGCGATCTTGGCTAAGGATGCCATCTCCTGGTCAGGGTTGGCAGAAAATATAAACTCAACTGTATCCTTACCAGTTTCTCTTATACCAGTCTGCTCTACTCTCGCATCAAATCTCGCCTTTTGCAAACCCAGGTCAGCAAACTCGGACATTACAAGCTTCTTAAAATTCTGAACAGTAGACATCCTTCCTTTTGATAAAATTTCTGCCCTTGTATCTATTTCTTTCTTTATCTCCGCTACCTCCATCTCTATTTCGTTCTTCTCTTCCTCATTTACATGGAGTCCTTTCAGCCTGTTCTTCAGCTCGTCTCTTTTCTTTACCACACTCTCAAGATTCCCCCCAAACCTTCTTTTTAGCTCCTTTAATTCCATAACACGAGTTCTTATTTTTTCAATTTCCTCCGGGTCAAGGTCTATCTTCTCCGTATAGGAAGATAGAAGGGAATCTATATCTTTTACTTCGTAGTAGATATTCTCTACCCTTTTACCCAATGCATCACCATGAGTGTCTATTCGAATAAGTTCAGCTATCAGATTGCGGACTCTTGTGATACGATCTTCAACCCCCCCGTCCTTTGAAAGAACTGCATGACACTCATCCGTAATCTGCAAAAGTTTCTCAGCATTTTCGAGAACCTGTAGTCTCTCTTCAAGTTCATTATCCTCACCAATTTTAGGATTCAGGCGTTCTATACTTTCCAGTTCCCATCTTATGAATTCCTCTGTTCTTTTTGTTTCTTCAATCTCCTTTTTCAGCCTTTCAAGTTTGTCGGAACGTTTACAGAGAAGTTTGTACAATCTATTGAAGGAATCCACTTTATTTTTAAGCCCCGCAAAATTGTCAAGAAGTTCAAGTTGGACACCGGGAGAGAAAAAAGACTGGTGAGAATGACTCCCAACCATATCAATAAGATTTTTTCTTATCTCATTTATGACTTTCAGGGAAGCAGGCGAGTTATTCAGGTAATATCGTGTCCTCTCCTTCATATCTGTCTTGATTATTACGATATCCTTCCTTATGCCAAGTTTGGAGAGAGACACACCACAATTTTTGAAAGAGGATTCAATATAGGTATCCTTTTTTACTCCTCCCCGTGGCCTTTCACCGAGTGAGAATCCAAGTGCATCTATTATTATTGATTTACCTGTGCCCGTCTCGCCTGTAATTACAGTTAGACCAGGGGGAAAGGAAAGGGACAGGTCCTTTATAATGGTATAGTTATGTATATAAAGTTCCTGTAACATACAATTCAATTAGTCAAATTGGCACAAATTGAATTTGTGCCTACATGTAGGCACGATTTCAAATCGTGCAAAAATTAAATTCATCCCTGCCTGCGGCAGGCAGGTTCTCCATTTCTCCTTCTTCTCCTTTTCTCCTTATCGATTTTTCACCTGAAACTAATTATAATATAAAAAGGAGAAAATGTCAAGGAAAAATGACATTCACCACGAAGGCACAAAGGAGGGAAAGACCTTTGTGTTTTCCACATGTAGCAGGGCAGGCTTTTGGCTATAAAGATATGTTTTGCAACAGGAAGGTTATTCCTACCACTGGTTAAAGAAAGTAGAAGCAGGACTTACCTGCGATAAGATAAATCATACTTACTTAGAGAGTGCCCCGCGCCAAGGGCAAGTCCTATCTTTCTTCCCATATAAACCCCTACTTTTTCTTCACCAATCCGTCTATCTTCTTTATAAGGGCATCTATGTCAGATTTTGTTGGAATATTGAGTTTGCCCAGTACATTTGTCACGGTCTTCTCAATTATCTTCTCAATCTCCGCTCTCGAAGCTTTGCCTCTCTCCAGAAGCCTCTTGACAAACTCTGGCTGGTCTTTCTTGGCTACTTCACCCTTCTTTACAAGGTCGCTCACTATCTTCTCTGCCTTTTCCTTTGTGAGGGTAAGGGCTCCAACTCCTGCTAAAAACATCCTCTCCATATATCCTTCCATCTAAATCACCTCCTCTTATCAAATCAAAAATTAAACATCAAAATTATAGCCACACCTACCTGCCGCCTGCCTACCGATAGGCAGGGTAGGCAGGGCAGGTCATAAGTTCAGTAATTTTAGCAATAACAAGCTCAGCAGTTTCCCTTTCAGTCCCTTCGGGATAAATTGGCTTTCCAATATTAACGACTATTTCTCCATGATGAGGAATTTTCCTTCGGGATAAGAGGGCATCATTAGTTCCTTGAATACCCACTGGGATAATGGGCACATTTGTCATATGGGCAAGAAAAAAGGCTCCTCGCTTGACTTCCTGCATCTCTTTCGTTAATCTCACCCCGCCCTCGGGGAAAATTCCTATTATTCCTCCCTTTTCTAATATATTTAAGGCTTCTTTAATCGCTTTTCTTATTTGTGCCTGGCCAACTGGAATACACCCCATTCTGGATAGGAATGCTCTTCTAATTAAGGGTCTTTCAAACAGACGGGCTGCAGATAAGAAGATAATTTCCTTTTTAAATAAAGCAATTAACACAAACCCGTCAAACCAATTGATATGATTTGCTGCAATGATATAGGCGCCTTTTCCTAAAACATTCTCAGCACCCTTTACCTTTAATGAGTAAAATATTGTAAGGATTATCCGAGTAACCAGACGAACCGTATAATAAAAGGCTGATTTATTATTTTGGTAATTCATAACCTGTAAGATTTTTCTAACATTATGGATAATTATTTAACATCTGTTTCAGAAATGGTATAGCGTTTTTCATTGTCTCTTCCCCACAAACAATTATCTCGTCAGCCTTATGGAATGCTATAGATTTATCTTGTGTATATTCCTTCAAACAAAATCTGTAGTAAAGTATCGATACTCCTTTCAATGTCCAATGGTTTTCCATCCACGACCCATGGATATTCTAACCCCTTTAATGCCGAAACCATTGCCAAAGCGGTAAGCCCGATCCTTTTTGCTTTGAAAGTTCCTTTCTTGACACCCTCGGTAAGTATTCCCTTTAAGATGTCTATCTCTTCTCTAAAGTGCGATTCCCTGATTTTTTCGAGATCTGGAAGCACCTCCGTTACAGTATCCTTCGTTACTCTGTACAGATTTACAAGTTTCTGCATGTGGGATATTCTGGTCAATACGAAAGCTCGAAGTTTTTTCTGGGGAGAATCTTGCTTGGAAACAGCCTCGCTTACGGCATCCTTAAGTATTTCCCACTCACGATCAACTACGGTCTTGAAAATCTCGTGCTTGCTTTTGAAATAGTAATAGATCGTTGCTTTACCAATTTTTGCCCCAGCAGCAATGTCATCCACAGTTGTTTTCTTTAACCCATACTGGGCAAATAGACCCCGAGCGATTTGTAAAATTATCTCCCTTTTTTCTTCTTTCATTATTATACTATTCGACCAAAACAGTCTATTAGTATTATATAATAAATTTATAAAATTGTCAAGAAAAAAATTTAAAAAAAGCATTCACCACGGAGACACAAAGAAATAAGAAGAAACCCAAGTATCTCCACTTGGGCGGTGGGGATTATAGTTTAAAAGATAGGTTCGTACCTTTATGGGAGCGTAAGGAAAAATTTAGAGTTGCGTTTGATGGCAAGTAGCGGGATAGAGGTACGTAAAGCGGGGCAAACTCCCCGAGAGGGACTTCCGACCTGCACTGAACCACGTGGGGTTCAGTGCTTCTAAGACTCAGTCTCCTTTCAGTCACCTAACTCAAAGAATCACTTGAACGAATCCCAAATCCCCCACTGCTGGAGGATGGGGAATTAACAGTCACCTCAGTTTAAAAAAACTCCGCATACCGTCCATTCACTGCGAAGATATTCCCTGGTGGCAGGAGTTCAATATCTACCAAGAAACCAGAAATCGCAGACTCTGTATCGGAATCGGAGCACCACCTATTAAACCACAAAAAACCTATGCAAGTTCACTCTTGGAAGCGAAACGCTACGAAAATCTCCTTGGTGACCCATTCATAAATACCCAGTCAGATGTAGCAAGAGAACTCGGAGTAACCAGAGCCAGAGTTAGCCAGGTGATGGGACTTTTCAAGCTGTCTCCTCAAATACAAAAAGAACTCCTGGCACTCCAGGATCAGAATATAATCCGATTCTTCTCCGAGCGCCGATTAAGACCACTTCTGACAATAAAAGATCAATCCAAACAAATAAGAGAATTTAACAAGATGAAAGAGCAAATTCAGAAATTGCTAAGCGGTAGAGAAATCTTTCCTGAAAGTATCGTAATAAAAGAGCGTCAAAGTCAATCTTTTCCGCTCTTGCAATATTCATAAGTTTTGCTCTTATTGAGGCTGGTTTATTTTTGATTTCCCTTTTCATACTCATTCCTGAATCTGTTCCTAAATCATAGCATTAAGCCAGGTCTGTAGTAGTGGTTTAACCCGACAAATTTCAGCATATTCAACTATTTTCTCCAGATTGCGATCCTTTTGCTTCAGATATTCAGATAGTCCTTCTTTAGCTGTATCAAGTCCCAGTTTGTTGCGATATCGAAAACAGTCACATATAGTCTTTTCAGGACAATAAATACGAACTTTATGAGCTTTAATTTTTATTTCATCAATACCTGTTTTAAATTGTTTTGTAGAAAAATAGTAGAATTCCACAGGTGGGTATTCTATCTTTGGCCGCCAGGACTTCCGGTAAATGGCCATGGAAATGATCGATGGGTTAAAAGTAGTCAGTTCATGATAAGATAGAGCCGAAAGAAGACATATAACCCCCTCCGGGACAGCCCGAGCAAGATCGATAAAACTCTGGTTAGAAATAACTGGTATGTCGGTCAGCTTATAAAGTCCATTTTTCACCTTAATTATTAGTCCCTTGTCCAGTATATTTTTTATATCACGAGGATGGATACCTTCGGCCAGAATATCTTTAGATCTGGCGTACCCATTATGAATTTTGAATATCTTAATAATTTTCTCGTGCTTTTTATTCATGATAGCCTCTTTGGATATTTTCATAGGCAGATTATAATAAATGCCGAGGTTTTTGTCCAGTCATCAAATGGAGTCAAACCTGAAAGAAGAATCTAAAACCAATTTTTCTTTTCTATCAATCTCTCAAATTTACTATCGCTATCCTAAAAAATATGTTTTCCCTTCTATTACCACTGGCAATAACATGATAGTAGGCACCAGGATATTCCACTCTCGGTCTTCTTGCCAGAATATAATTTTACACTATCTCTCTTCTTATATCAACTATTTTCTTTTTTCAGGTCTGATCCCAGATCTTTTTCTTGCATTCTTATATTACCCTTTTATGGATTATAATTAAAATCCACTGTTAGCCGTAGATTTCAGCAATCCATATAATCAATTATCCTTCAGCAAGAATATTAAGAAGTTCTTCCGCACAATAAATTCGACCGCGCTTACGGCCAGATATTTCTTTAAGAATTCCCAGCTTAACAAGACGTTCTACTGATGCTTTAGCGGTAGGCCAGGTTATCTTCAAGTAATCACTTACTCCTGGTAAGCTGACAAATGGGTTGAAAAATAGCATATCCAGCAACTGAAAAACAGGAGTAGGCACTGATTCTCTCTGAAGTTGTTGACGATATTTCTTTTGCAAGTCTAAAATTTTATGTCCGGTCTCTTCAGCAACTTTTGATTGTTCTGCAACTCCACGAATGAAATATTTTAACCATGCATCCCAATCACCATTCTGACTAACTCCAAGAAGTAGGTCATAATATTCATTCCTGTATCTTTCAAAGAAATCACTGAGGTAAAGGATTGGGTACTCAAGATAACCTCTTTCATAAAGATAAAAAGTAATCAAAAGTCGTCCCACTCTCCCATTACCATCAAGAAATGGATGGATCGCTTCAAATTGGTAGTGCATTAAAGCACATTTGATAAGCGGGGCAATTGAATTATCTCTATGAAGAAATTTCTCCCACTGGCCAAGTGCCCCATTCATTTCTGGAATAGATGGTGGTACATATGTTGCATCAGCAAGAGAACATCCAGGAGGTCCAATCCAGTTCTGACTAGTCCGAAATTCGCCGGGTTTCATCTTTTCTCCCCTGACACCTTCCATGAGTTTAAGATGAATTTCCCGGACTAATCTCAAACTGAGTGGCAGTTCCTTGAGTCTGGAAAGTCCATAATTCATAGCCCGCACATAGTTCAAAACTTCCAGAACATCTGCGTGTTTCGGTTTTTCCTTGGAGGCTTCGTAATAAAAAATATCGGAAAGTGAAGCTTGAGTACCTTCAATTCTTGAACTTTGAACTGCTTCCTTTCTAACATAGGGAGCCACAAGCAAATTAGGGTTTGGGATAAGTTTATTTAAAGACTTGAGGACACCAATACCTCGGTCTGCCTCAGACAAAATTCCAACAAACTCTACTGAAAACTTATCCAGACCCGCCGGAGGAAGGGGATCAGGGACAAAAGCCCAATAATTTGTCGCCGTCTTAATAAGTCGTCCTGTTGGACTATTCTTGAATTTTTCTATAACCATTTGTTGATATTATACATTATTATCAAAGAAATGTCAAGTATATTTTGATACTGAGTAGAGTTATATAAGTGATCTTTGATAAGATTTCTATTTATCAAAATAAATAGCTGTTTATTTTGATATTTAACTCCATATAAAAATGGGTCCCTTTACAGGCCCTATCTCCAAATTATATGTAGATCCACTACATGTTAACCACTTCTGGGTGCAGTGGATAGTATTAGCATGGCTCCCCGGGAGGGACTCGAACCCCCAACCTAGTGGTTACGAGAACTCCCGATATTTCTATCGGGCTCGGACTATCTCTTCACCCCGCTGCAGGCGGGGTGCCGGGCGCTTCCAGGACTTATTGGTATGAGGCTCCTCATTCCTTAGTCTCTGCACGTCCCTGCCTACTACAGCCTCTTCGGCAGGTTTCGCTCAGGATTACCTTACCCTACCTCAATAGGGTTTAGGCTTCCCTGAATTCACCCGATTTTTCAACCACAATCTCTTGTGGAAGCTGCAAATCTGGATGAACTTCAAGGTGAGTATGGTTATGGTTCACCCTTTTACAGCCACCCGCTCTACCATTGAGCCACCGGGGATGGATATATTATACACCAAAAATTCAATTTTGTCAACTATAAAATTAGGCGATTATAAAACATTTTACACTTTTCTTTCTTAACCCCTTACAAGTCTCATAAAGATCCCTCTCAAGAGAAAAGAGAAATTTAACAGGGATTGCCCGCCTGCCGGCAGGCAGGGACGAGACTTGAGACTAAAAATAAAATTATCTCTTACTGGTCTCTTAAAATCCCTGTCAAATATTAAAAAACAAACATAAAGAATCTATCTTATCCTCCCTGTTAAAATGACCTTTTTCTCCAATTTTTCGGAGGACACGGGGACTTACTGACCTTTTATTCTTTGTGGGCTTATATTTAGCTGAACACTGAACATTTGTAGGCACGAATTCAATTCGTGCCAAATATATTTGCTTGACAAATCTCTCTTTTTATGTTATAATAAGGCACTTTTTAGAACCTTAAATAAAAATTATTCCACGGAAAACCTGAGACATGGCTCGAAGACTTATGACCATTTATTTTTGCTCTGTGGTCTGTAGTCTTCGGTCTCTGGTCTAATTCCCTGTTACGATGATTGAGGAACGTACCTGGGTTGTTATAAACCTGGATAAACTAAGAAACAACTTCAGGAATATAAAGCGGCATTTGGGTGATGTCAAAATCCTGGGAGCGGTTAAGGCAGAGGCATATGGGCACGGGGGGATTGAGGTATCAAAGGTGTTGAAAGAGGAGGGGATAGATGCCCTTGGAGTCGCTTCGGTAGAAGAGGCAGTAAATCTAAAGAGCTTAGGCATTCAAATAATCATTCTCTCTCCAACATTTTCTTTTGATATTCCTATTATTGTAGACGAAGGATTTATTCCGACGGTTACATACACCAGTTTCGCAGATCAACTCGAGGAAGAGGCAGAAAGACACCAAAAGAAGGTTAAGATACATATCGAAATAGACACGGGTATGGGGAGGACCGGTGTGCCATATCCCAGGGCGCATCAATTCATAAGTGAGATAATAAAGAAAAGATGGATTGAGATAGATGGGATATTTACCCATTTTGCAGAGGCGGAGAGCGATGATAAGGATTTCACATTTTTACAGCTCGAGAGGTTTAACCGTGTCGTAAATTCTCTGCGAGAGAACGGTATATCCATTCCATACTACCATACTGCAAACTCCGCCGCAATACTTAATATGAAACCCTCTTACTTCAATATGGTAAGACCGGGACTACTATTATATGGGCTTTATCCAAAGGAGAAAAAGAATATAGAGGTTTCACCCATTATGTCCTTGAAGACCAGAGTGTGCTATCTAAAGTGGATAGATAAGGGCGATGCAGTGAGTTACGGCAGGACATACAGGGCGAAAAGGAGAACGAAGGTGGCGACGATATCCATAGGTTATGGTGACGGACTTCCACGACTTCTGTCAAATAAGGGAGAGGTTATAATAAAAGGAAGCAGGGCACCCGTAATAGGTAATGTGTGTATGGACCTGACTATGGTTGATATGACACATATTGATGGAGTAAAGATAGGAGACGAGGTTACAGTCATTGGAAAAGATGGGGATGAGGAAATCACTGCTGATGAGGTCGCTCGCATATCAAAGACAATAAGCTATGAGATAACAAGCAATATCGGACCGAGAGTCCCGAGAATTTACATGGAAAAAGGCATACCTACTTTACGCAAATCACTTATAAGTGGAAATTGTGTAAATATACAAAGTGTTTAATTCAACACCGAATAACACCGAAGTCACCAATTTCGTGGTAGGTAGGGACAGACCTTCAGGTCTGTCCATTAAGTCTACAATTGGAGATAATTTATGGATAAACCAAATTTTATATCGGTGGTGTATTTCTTTGTCACAATCGCCCTTCAGCACCTTGGTATCATTAAAAATCCATTGACTGATAAAGTGGAGAAGAATCTTGATCTTGCAAAATACACTATAGACACACTTGACCTTATAAAAGAGAAAACAAAAGGAAATCTTACAAATGTAGAGGAATCTCTAATTAGTTCTACCTTGTCAGACTTGAAACTCACATATGTAAAGGAGAAAGAAAAGGAAAAAAGTGAGTCAAAAGCAGAGGAAAAACCAAGTTAAGATTATCATAAAATCTCACTAGAATGGTGCATAACAGGATATAAGGTAGAAAACTATACAAACCGAATAGACCAAACAAAATAACCCAACGATTTTACGACTCAATGACTATCTTTCTATGGAAAGAGTAACTCCACAATATCTGATAAAAAAGAAAAAAAAGGGTGAAAAGGCAGTTCTTCTCACTGCCTATGATTATATTACTGCAAGGATTGAAGATGAAGCTGGCATAGATGTAATATTGGTTGGTGACTCGTATGGCACAACAGTACTCGGGTATTCATCTACACTCCCTGTCACGATGCAGGATATGTTACCTGTCGTGGGTGCAGTCAGACGGGGGGCGGAAAGGGCAATGGTGATAGCGGATATGCCATATATGTCATATCAACAGTCTATAGAATATGCAATTAGAAATGCTGGTAGATTTATGCGTCTTGGAGTGGATGGAGTGAAACTGGAAGGTGGGCTTGCAATGAAGGACACAATAAAGAAACTCGTAGATATTGGCATTCCTGTAATGGGCCATATAGGTATGACACCACAGTCATATAAGAAATTTGGGGGTTATCGGGTGAGAGGAAAGAAAAATACTGAATCTCTGGAACTTCTAACAGACGCAACGGCACTCGAAGACGCAGGTGTCTTCTCAATTATAGTGGAATGTGTCCCAGAGGATGTTACAAGAAAAATAACTGAAGAAGTTAAGGTTCCAGTGTATGGAATAGGTGCCGGCAGATACTGTGATGGACAGATTCTTGTGGTAACAGATATGCTTGGCCTTTTATCTAGAGAGACGCCAAAATTTGTGAAAGAATATGCGCATATTGGGAATGAAGTGAAAAAGGCAATAAGCAGATATATTGAAGAGGTAAAACAAGGAATATACCCAGATGAGAACCACACCTACTTTTAGTTTATCCAGCGCTGTGTTAAGTAAAGTAATTTGTCTTTCTGCAATAGCAAGCTATTGCCTGCCTACCGCAGGCAGGCACTCTGATACCAATTAGTATTTATACGGAGTGCGGTGGCTTGCCACTGCTAAACATAACTCACCTTGTCTTATACGATATTGCATGCAATGTCTACTGAACTTGAAATCATAGACAGATTAAAAATTCTTTTTCCAAAGATAGGCGATGATGCAGAAGAATTCAACATCACTCCGGGGTTTACTCCTGTTGTATCTATAGATTCATTTGTTCAGGGAGTCCACTTTGATCTATCCCTTATTACTCCCTATGACGCTGGTTACAGAAGCTGTGCTGCAACCCTGTCCGACATTGCAGCAATAGGAGGAAGACCAAAGGTACTTCTATGTGCTCTCGGCATGCCCGAGGGAAATATTACTCTTGCAGAATCACTTGCTCGTGGTATCAGATCACTTGCAGATAAGTTTGATACAGAGATTATTGGTGGCGATACTGTAAAGAGCAAGGATCTCTTTATATCACTCTGTGTCATAGGTGAAGCTAAACGGATAGTAAGGAGGAACGGAGCGAAACTTGGCGATGTTTTATGTGTTACTGCACCACTTGGAGGATCCGTTGCAGGACTCAAGACATTGAAAAACAATTTAACCTCTTTCAAAGAAGTGATAGAGAAGTACATTCATCCAAAACCAAGAATAGAAGAGGGCTTGATACTCTCAGAATTCGCAACATCTATGATAGATGTATCAGATGGACTTTCTATTGACCTATATCATCTGCTCAAAGAAAGTGGCGTGGGCGCTATTA
>Ga0210049_1000658_pt1 | contig 30007 bp, 22 predicted proteins | sample CryGeyCG2014_300_2_FD_183964 | JGI IMG/M metagenome (GOLD analysis project Ga0210049, IMG submission 183964) | Groundwater microbial communities from aquifer - Crystal Geyser CG06_land_8/20/14_3.00 (SPAdes) (version 2) | ecosystem: Environmental > Aquatic > Deep subsurface > Groundwater | place... | reverse complement strand
AAACAGAAACGGCAGTTAAACAATATATCCAGCACCAAGGTGTTAAACCAGGTAATTACTATATTATTCATAAAGACCAGCTAAAACTATTATGATACCTCGTCAGCTTGCTGCGAGGAGAGTCATTTTCAATGATCATAGAATATCTGTATAAGAAAATGATTTGGTTTGTCAGATTTCAAGTCTTACACAAATAAAGTTTTAGTCCAATCCTGGTACAGCAGCAATTATACTCACGTAACTCAGGTTTGTAACTGAGTTACTCAGTATATACCCATCTAATCAGCTTTTTCGCAATTAATTGCTGCAAACCTGAGTAAGATGGGTATAATCTATTTTATTACTTAAGGGAAACATGATATTATCCAGAAGTATATGAACTTGGAAAAGAAGCCTTCCATATCCGTATTTTTCCCATTCTTAAACGATTGGGGGACAGTGGGCAGTTTGTTGGCCCTGGCGATTTCCTCAGTCAGTAAACTTACAGATGATTGGGAAGTGATAATAGTAAATGACGGCAGCGAGAAAAGCGACAGGGAAGCATTGGAGATGATAACAAGCGTGATAAACTCGAAATTCGAAACTCGAAATTCGAGACAGGGAAAAACTAGAATAAGAATCATAGACCATAAGGAAAACAGGGGATACGGGGGGGCGCTAAGAAGCGGATTTGCGGCGGCTACCAAAGATCTTATATTCTATACAGACTGTGACGCGCAATATGATCCCAGGGAGTTTTCTAAACTGTTTGCAACCTTAAAACCTGACATAGGGATGGTCAATGGGTATAAGATAAAAAGAAATGATCCGATTCACCGAATAATCATGGGCAGGTTATATCATCATCTTGTCAAATTGGCTTTTAATCTGCCAATCAGAGATACTGATTGCGATTTCAGGCTAATAAGAAGAAAAGTATTTGATAAGGTTAAATTATTCGAAAACACCGGTACAATCTGCGTGGAGCTGGTAAGAAAAATCGATTATCATGGTTATAATATAGCTGAAGTACCGGTAAACCATTTTTGGAGAACATCCGGAAAAAGCCAGTTTTTTAATATAAATAGACTCCTTGGTACCGCTTTGAATTTAGCGAGATTATGGAAAAAACTGATGATTGACGGGAATTATGACAGATAACATTTAACATTTAACAAATAACATATAACAGAAGTTATGCGGGTTTAGTTTATGGAAAATACGTACAAAAATAAAAAAGTGCTGATAACCGGAGGCTTGGGCTTTATCGGAAGTAACCTGGCCATACGTTTAGTAAGTATGGGAGCAAAAATTTCCATAGTCGATTCGTTACTGCCCGGTTATGGAGGAAACATATTTAATATTTTGCCTGTTAAAGATAAAGTAGAGATCAATTATGCTGATATCAGAGAAACAGAAAAGATAAACAAATTAGTCTGCGGGCGGGACATAATCTTTAATTTAGCGGGAACGCTTTCACATGTGGACAGTATGGTAAGTCCAATGATTGATCTTGACATAAACTGCCGGGCCCAGCTTTCCTTGCTTGAATCCGTACGGAAGCATAACCCGAAGGTAAAGATAATTTTTGCCGGTACCAGAAACCAATACGGGAAAGCGAAGTACTTGCCTGTGGACGAAAATCACCCGCAGGAACCAACTGACATAAATGGGATAAACAACATAGCTTCGGAAAAATACCATCTGATGTACACTTCCGTGTATGGCATAAAAACCATCTCACTTAGGTTGACAAATACTTTCGGACCGCGGCACCAAATGAAACATTCAAAGCAGGGTGTCTTAAACTGGTTTATAAGACAGGTTATGGATGGGGAAGAAGTGAAATTATACGGAAACGGTAGACAGATTAGGGATGTGAATTATATAGATGATGTGGTAAGTGCATTAATTATCACGGGACAATCGAGTAAGGGTTGGGGTGAGGCCTATAATCTGGGAGGTACCCCGGTTTCCTTACTGGATTTCGTTAAAGATGTGATCAAAATTGTGGGGAAAGGAAAATATTCTACAAAACCGTTTCCTAAAGACAGGTTGAAAATTGAAATAGGGGATTATACTGCTTCATATGAGAAGATAAAAAAAATAATGGGTTGGCAGCCGAGAGCAAAATTAATCGATGGCATAAGAAAAACAGTCGATTATTATTCTAAAAATAAAGACAACTATTGGTAGGATATATGATAACAGTACTTACGCATTGTGATTAGATTCAGGTTGTCATTGCGAGCCGAAGGCGAAGCAATCCCACCTGTAAAGAATTATGAGATTGCCGCGTCGCTACGCTCCTCGCAATGACAGACAGCGTAACTCATGATGATAAAAGGATTTTGCATGGTAAGCCGTAAACATTTAAAACTAGATTAGAAGATCCCTCCACTTCGATCGGGACGAATAATGCAAAACCCGTAGGATTTTCCACCAGCAATAAAAACTGAACAGATACATCATGGGTTGGGCAATGCAGATAAGTCTGCCGAATTCCGAATAACCGAAAAACACGGCAAAAATAATCTGATACAGGGAAATTCCCCCAAGAATTGAAACAATGGCTGACTCATAAGATGGTTTTTTCAGGAAATTGAAAAAAGCAATTGGCGCACAAGGAAAAATAATGAGAAAGGAAAACTGCAGATATTTATAAAATTGAAACAAAATTTTGAAGAGAAAATCCAAAAAATTATTGCTTCCTGCAGTCACTATAATTTTTTCAGAAGTATCAAGAAGAGAGCCGGGAATTTGCAGGAGGGATTTTCCAATATACTCAGGATAAACGGCGGCCAGTACTTTAGCGTCGAAGTCTTTCAATTTTAAAAGAAGAAGCAGTCTGTCTTTTCTAATTAAATCATTATATTCCAGGAACCTGAATGGATTTAACTCTCTGCCTTCCTGTCTGTATTTTGTGACCGCCTCATAATAAAACCTCTCATCCTTAGCATTCTCAATTGGAAGTTTGAAATCCAATATCTTGCCCAGCATGGTTATGTCCGAAGCACGGGTGATGGAATGCACCCCGTAAAGACGATAATTTATTTTTGCATAGATGGAAAGGGTAATAAAATAGACAACAACAACAAGTAACGAATAGGTAAGCACTCTTTTTTTCCCAAGAAGGAAAGGAATAATGAAAAGGGGAATGATAGGGAAAGCAACATAGATTGGTCTGAGCATTACTTGCGTGAGTAAAAGACAAAAAAGGATTAGAAAATAAGTGAATTTCGGATTTTCAAGTATTTTTAAGATAACAAAAAAAACAGAAATGAGGATGAATATGGCCATTGATTCAGTCAAAAGCAATCTTTCCCAGGAGAAAAGGATGATATTAACTCCTGTAAAGAGAGTAAAAGCATAAGCCAGTTTGATGTTCAGTTTTAACAAGCGGAGACTTTTATAAAGGATAATCAAAGAGCATAATCCAAGCACTGATTGGATGATGATTGTATAAAACATAGCATTAAAAAACGGTTGTGATAATATCGGGGCGTTTGGTGATCCGGACAAAAAAGTAACAAGGTGAAGAAACAAAGGATAAACAGGAGTCCGGTAGTCTCCAACGGGAATTTTTGTTTTTAATATCTCCTGTCCGGTAAGATAATAACTGTAGGTATCTTCGGATACAATTACACCCGGAGCGTGTATATAATACAGATAACGTATCAAAATTGCCAGAATCAGGATGGGAACGAGGTAGAAATTTTCATTTTTGAATATTTTGGACATATAATATCAATATTTTGCATATTCATGAATAAAAAAGCAATTCTTATTTTATTTTTTATTGGTGTACTTTACCGTTTGGCAATGATTCTCCTTATCCCTCAGCCTTTTGAATTCGATCAGGTACAATATCATGATTTTGCCATGGGTATTCTCAAACACGGAATTTATGCACATACTTTCAGGCTGTTTGGCTATCCCATGCTTATTGCCGCTATTTATTTTATCACGGGAATAGTCAGTCAATTAAGCAAGCTGCCATGGCAAATTTTCCAGGCTTTTCTGGACACGGTCACAGCTTTGTTAGTACTTCTTATTTCCCAAAGAATATTCCGGGATAACAAACCGGTCTTCTTAGCCTATATTATTTGTCTGTTTAATCCCTTTACTCCTCCTTATACCGGGGTGATGCTGACGGAAATACTGACAACTTTCATACTCACTCTTATTTGCTACCTGTTCCTTATTCTTTTTGAGAAGAAACAAAGATATCTGCTGTTTACTTTATCCTTCCTTTTGGGTTACCTTCCTCAGGTTAGGCCCGTATTTTTGCTCTTCTCCTTTTTGATGATGTTATATCTGACAATAAAGGCAACAAAGGAATGGATTATCAGAAGGAAAATAAGTACGGTTATTGTTTGCTTCTTATTATTTTTCCTTCCCTTTGTTTATAATGTCGCGGGTAATCTGATTTTTTTCCGGCAATTTTCAGCTACGACAGTTGACAACGTTTTTATCGAGAATTTATATATGAGCCTTTATCTGGAAAAGGTTCCCAGAAGAGACACTTCCATCTTTTCCTTACCTAAAGAAGTAAGGGAAGCATATAATGAGTTCAGTTTCACCAAGAGCAAAGAGGAACGGATCTTGATGTCCCAAAAATATACAGACCTGACTTTATCAGGGATTAGAAATCAACCTCTAAAATTTGTCCGATGGAGACTGGTGAAGCTTTGGTCTATCTGGGAGAAAAACAGCATTTTCGTTTATAGAGGTCCCGACGAGAACCTAGCCCAAGTTATTTATTTCGGCAATCTTAGCCTTCTTGTGCTGTCTTTTGCGGGATTTGCCTTATGGTTTAGAACCATAAAGAAGGATGGACGGTTCAGCTTCTTGTTTGCAGGATTTGTTATCTTTTTATTTTTATATATTACTTTTTGTCATACCATATCTTTTGCAGATGGGAGGTTTTCCATCCCGTTTTATCCCGTTATTTATCTGTTTTCAGGTTTCGCATTATGGAAACTCAACAAAATAGGAAAGAGCCATTGACAGTAAACAGATAATGGTTATTAGTTCATTGTTAATAGTTAATCAAAAGAATTCCCCGAAGCTCTGCTTCGGGGAATACCTTGTAGTCATTCCGACCGATTCCGAGCGAAGACGAAGGAGAGTGGAGGTCACCGCCATCAGGCGGGATCCCGCTGATGCGGGAAATCTTCCCCAGTTGGAAGATCCCTCGACGGAGTTTACACTGAGCTTGTCGAATGTACTCGGGACATAAGATACCTCGCAGCTTTGCTGCGGGTTAATTCATTAACAGATCATTACATGACTCCTGTTATAATGAAACATATGATTCCTACTTTTACTTTAAACAGACAAAACAAAATCCTGAGAAAAGAACTAGATGAGGCGATAGAAAAAGTAATTGAAAGCGGAATATTTATATTAGGTCCGGAAGTTGAAAAATTCGAGAAAGAATTTGCCAAATATATAGGTGTGAAATATGCGGTTGGAGTGGCTTCAGGTACGGACGCGATTTCGCTGGCCCTATTATCCATAGGAGTAGGGCAGGATGACGAGGTAATACTGCCGGCCAATGCTTATCCGTCAGTTTTTGCCTTAAGCGCTATAGGAGCAGTACCAAGATTAGTAGATATCGATCCGCATACTTACAATATCGACCACACTAAGATTGAGAAAGTTATCTCAAAAAAAACCAAAGCCATTTTACCGGTACATCTTTACGGACAGCCGGCCCAAATTGACGAAATTATTAGAATCGGTTCAAAACATGGATTGACAGTGGTGGAAGATTGTGCCCAGGCTCATGGAGCGTTATGCAGGGTCAGGGAAGGTGTTTACAGGAAGGCTGGCAGTTTCGGACGACTTTCCTGTTTCTCATTTTATCCCACAAAAAATCTAGGTTGTTTTGGGGATGGAGGTATGCTTGTAACTGATGATCCGGATATCTATGCAAAACTAAAGCTTTTAAGGATGTACGGAGAGGAAGAAAGATACAAAAGCGTTATTTTAGGCAGGAATAGCAGGCTGGATGAACTGCAGGCGGCAATACTTAGAATGAAGTTAAAGTATTTGGATGCCTGGAATAAAAGAAGAAGGGAAATTGCCGAAATTTACCTCCATAATTTAGATAATTTAGAGGGACTGGTAATCAATAAAGAAAAAGATGACGTGAAGCACATATATCATCTTTTCACCATAATGACTGAGAAAAGGGATGAGTTGAAAAACTTCCTGTTGAAGCGAGGTATCCAGACAGCTATCCATTACCCATCATCAATACATCTGGAATCCTCATATAAATTCTTAGGATACGGGAAGGGCGTATTTCCGGAAAGTGAGAAAGTAAGCAGAGAAATCCTTTCCTTGCCCATGTATCCTGAATTAACGGATAAGGAAGTAATTAAAATATGTAAAGAAATAAAAGCATTTTTCAGAATTCATTGAATTTTACATGGTTACAAAGTTAACTTCCCAAGATTTAAAAGCGGTTTCCGCAATTCATCAGGCAGAATTACCGGGCATTCTTTCGGAATTCGGTACGGAGTTTTTAGAAAAATTCTACAGGGAAAGCCTTCATATCCCAGAACTATTTACTTTTATCGAGAAAGAAGATGAACAAGTAATAGGACTGATTACCGGAACCACCAGCCTGGACGGATTATATTTCAAAGTGGTAAAAAGAGATATATTGGGATTCTTCTCCTTAATAATGAAACATTTAATTACTCACCCGGCTTCAATATTTAAAATCATTAGGATTTTGACTTATCCTGGCTTTTCAAATAAGGACTCAGAACTACTTACTATAGCTGTGTCCAGAAGGTATCAAAAACGGGGTATAGGCAGGAAATTATTTGCCTCAGCAGTGAAAGAATTCAAGAAAAGAAAAATAATCCATTTTAAGATTGGTGTATATGAGAGGCTTAAGGCAAACGGTTTTTACCGGAAGATCGGTTGCCGGAAACTTCATACTTTCAATTTTTTGGGAGAACAGATGAATTATTATGTCTATAGACAACCCTGATTAGTCCTTTTTGGAAAGGACTGTCCTTTACCAGGAAAAGAGAAATATTATGCCCAAAAATGTTAAATTAGTTAACCTCATTTACTTCATAACCCTTTCCGTATTGGCTTGTATTTTTTTATACTGGCATTTTGTAATTGGACTGACCAGATACTTTGACGTGGATGAGTTCGCCTATCTTTTTTGGGGGTATAATTTCAGTATAGGACTAAAGCCCTATACTGACTTCTTTTTTTTACTCCCACCCCTCTTTCTATTTCCGATTTCCTGGATTTTCCAGATGTTTGGAAGAAATGTAACAGCGCTGATTATGGCCAGGGCACTGGTTTTTCTTTTTTTCCTTCTTTCTGCGCTCTTATTATATTTAATAGCAAAAAGGACAAGAAATCATAAAACTGCCTTATTATCAGTCGTCCTTTTTGCGTTTTTGCCTATTCCATTTGACAAGATGATTGAAATAAGACCGGATCTGTTGGCAAATGCCTTGTCACTCCTCGGGATGTACTTGTTTCTTTTGGGAGAAGGGAGAAAGAAAAAATTCTTTTTCCTGTCCGGTTTATCTTATGCTTTGAGCCTTGGTATCATGCCGAAAACTTTCATGTATCTGATACCGGTTATGGTACTGGCAATCTATAATCTATTTAATTCCAAGAATATAAAGGAGCTGTTTACTTACTTCCGATTTTTTTTGGCCCCATTTTTCCTGGGAGCTCTTATTCCTGTTCTTATTATTCTTACCTCCGCAATTCAGTCTTCCGACTTGGGACTGGCTATATATAGCATGACCAAAATGTCATCAAACGTCAGTAAAGTGCTGGGGGCTAAGTTTTATATGTTCCCAACCCATTTTTTCTATCCGAATGATACTTATTACGGAGAGCCGGGATATAGCATGAGCTATGTGGGGAATTTGATAATCTATGTTTTTGCTTCAATATGGGCAGTTTTTTCCTTTATATCTTTTTTATCACACAAGAGCAGAGACAAGTGTCTGGGGGAATTCATAATTGGTTCTTCCTTCTTCTTAAATTTATTGGCGTTTGTGAAAATCTTTCCCCTTAAGCATGCGCAGTATCTCATACCTCTTGCTCCTTTCATCGCTTATTATTTTGCTGACTTTATTTTTGCATTATGGAGAAATATAGAAAAAATTCTATTCAATATAGTAAGAAATGAAGGAAGGGGGCATTTGAGGATTTCAATTAAAAGCGCCTACTTTCTTTTGCTGTTTATCTTTTTGGGTACAGCCGGGTACAGGATGAATACACGGAAGATGGCTTGGAATAATACATATACACTGGAAAAAGTGAAAATGATATTGCGCGCGGTTCCCAAGAATGCCTCGATTTTTGACTTGACAGGTGAAAGCACTTTCTTCAAGTGCGGGTATTATTTATGCGCCCTTCCCTATGGTCAGTTTGATGAAGCCCTCGGCATTCATATACCTGATATCGCCAATGAGTTTAAGAAAAGGGACACTAAATTTGTCCATGTAGGATCTGCTTCACGCTTATATACCATACCTCCGATGCAAGCTTCATATATCCAGGATAATTTCCGGACTTTTATGGAGGACAGCAGTTTGCTTATTGCCAAATAGGGGATAGATACTGATCCCGATTAAATCGGGATTGCAAACCTGAGTAAGATGGGTAGAATAAGAATATGTACAGGAATTATTTTTTAATTTTGCTGACGATATGTATCTCGGTTATTGCCCAAACTTTACTTAAGACGGGGATGAAGGGTATCGGAAGAATTGACGGGCTTAACTTAGAAGTGATAATCCCATTACTTCTAAAAATTGCCACAAATTTTTATATTATTGCCGGACTTTCGCTTTATGTGGTGGGGACATTCTTCTGGCTGGTGCTTCTTTCCAGGCTGGATTTGTCATTTTTATATCCTTTCGGAGCCCTGCAGTACCTTCTGATTTTCGTAATTTCTTATTTTCTTCTAGGAGAGCAGATAAAATTAGCCAGAATAATCGGTGTTTTGGTTATCCTGGCGGGAATTTTTATCATAAGTAAGTTCGGGTAATCTTGTTATTTCACGACTTTCGCGTTGTTATTTAAGTCAATCCCAGAGGGTCCTGCCGCTCCCTTCGATTCACTTCGTTCACTCAGGACAAGCGCAAAGTCCTCGTTTACCCTGAGCGAAGCCGAAGGGCTCGCGTCACCCAGTTGCTTTACTGTGAACGCAGAAACTCATATATATTAAAAAAGTACCAACCCAACAACTTACTACCGGTCAAGAGCGATTTTGAAGGAAGAGATTAAAGGAGATACGGAAAAAGAGTGATTTCCGGCAGATAAAGTTATTACTTCCTTTGCCAGTTTTCCGTCAATAAATATTTTTTCTTGAGGTGGCGAGGTGGAGATCCGATATTTTTCCGGGATGATGATGTTGAATGTATTGATGTTCAAAGTGCTAACTGGTTTGTTTTCCGCATCATGTTGCATACATTGGCTATTTTCACAAGTATATTGGATACCTGAGAGATATATCTTCGGATACGAAGAGAGGACATAATTTTCCTTTAAAAACGTCAGATCAGGTTCCGGAGTTTGCCAGAACAATAGGGCAGTCCGGTCCATGACGAGAAATTTGGTATGGTTACGGATAAGCGATTCTTCCAGAGAAGGAACTTTAAATTTCAACCGGTCGGTAAATTCACCGTAATGATGGCAACAGATGAAAAAACCGTCAGGCCTGAAGACATATGAACCTACCATGTCGAAAAAGGTCTCATCCGGTTTAGAGATTTTAAGGACATCGGAAATCACCTGCAGTTGTTCGTGATTGTTATCATTTTTTCGCGGGGCAAATTGTATAGCGAAAGAAACTAATAAGGAAGCAGAAATAATAATAAGCAGGATATCTTTGAGTTTGGTGATATTTCCCAACCACAGGATAAAGTATGCAGCCAGAATCGAGACAAAAACTGATAACGGTACGAAATATTGGAGGTATGGTACGGGAAATAGGTAAATAAAAATCAGGCCTCCCAGAAGAAAAAACATACAGAGAAAAAAAAGTTTTTTATTCTTAAAAAACGTTATCAAAAGGCCAAGAACGGAGAAAATCCAGATGAGGGTATTGGTAATCCAGGGAAAGCTTACTCCTCCTTGACTGATGTAAACAAGCGGCCAGGGAGTAAGAGCCAGAATGAGTGAGAAAGGTGCTATGCCTTTGGTGATGGTCTGGGAGTTATACCAGATGGAGATGAAAGCATCAAAAGCAAGATTATTTAAAATCAGGTAAATGACAAAAAGAAAAACAGGGATGACAATCCCTAAAAAAAAGATACAGAAGTTTTTGACAACCTGCGACAGTCTAGATTTTATTCCTCCTTCGCAGAAAACCACGGTTTTTAAGCCGTGAATTAATGCTGAGTTTTTCTGCTTCGGACGGATTGAAGCTATTGACCGTAAAGATTCTCCGGTCTTTAGACCGGAGAGCTTCAAAGCAGTTAAAAGCAAGAATATGAGGCAAGGTAAAGCGTAAATAATTTTTGGGAAAGTCAGGAGGCTTAGTCCGTATAATAAACCGGTCAGAAGTAATCTTTTATTAGACCAATTTCCGGTTTTCAGGATAAGAAGAAGAGAAGACAGGAAAAACACGACCATCAGCATGTCAGGCCGGATATCTATGGTTTTGTCGAGGGTCATAGGAAAAGCGGCAAATATCAAAGTACTTAATATTGCGACATAAACGCTTTTTGTGAGTATTCGGGTCAGTGAAAATATAAGGTAGGAAAGTACAAGTAAGGTGATAAAGATGGATAAGCGTGAAAGATAAACAGTCATGATGGATTGGGACAAAAAGAAGATTGGGGCCATTATCCATTGAAACAGCGGAACATGATAGATAAATATATCTTTATATGGCAATTTTCCAACGGAGATAAGATAGGCCCAGTGCATATGGGCGAACTCATCGGGATCGATAAAGCGGTTTAGGGAAAGAAAAATCCTTCCGGCAAGTATTATAATAAATATGAAAATTGGAAAAAGAAAAGTTACCCGGTGAGGGAATTTCATCGGTTTTTATAATAACAAATATACTGCAGGAATACTATACTTCTTTACGGGGAGCAGATAACAGTTAACAGTAAACATTTAACATTTAACAAACAGTAACAGGTAGGAAATCCGTAGATACAATTTTGACGACCGACCTTTTGGGAAGGAAAGTAGGAATAATTTAAGATATGCTAATTGGGGCCAGAACTATAAAAGTATTTAGCCAAAGCTAAGGGAGGAAAAATTCGTATTAAGGATTTTATGTCAGTCACTAATAGTTAATAATCAACAGATAGAAATGAAAAAAACTTTCGAATATCCAATAGTTTTTTCAATTATTCTTCTGGGAATAGTCATGGGTATCTCGCAAACAATATATTACCTGGTGAGTACCCCTTCTGGGACGGTATTTTCTTTTGCCCATAACCACCTGGAGGATTATTACTATTACCTTCATGTTATGCGCCAGGGTTTTGCAGGGAATTGGTTGGCGACATCTTGGATGACGCCTGAAATAAATCCCCCGAAACTGGTGGTGACATTTTTTGTGCTTCTGGGTCATCTATCACGTTCAGTCGGAATTTCCCCGCCGATTATGTATACATTGGCCCGTATCACGGGTGGTTTGTCCCTATTTATTTTAACTTACATACTGATTTTTCTCGTTTACCCGAACTCACCGGCAAAGCGAATCACGGCTTTAGTGTTAGTCATTTTCGGTACATATTTCTGGGAATATACCAACAACCATGTATTAGTGCCCTCACTGGTACATGATTGGACAGAACTTGACCCGATTTTCCGCGTAAGTTACATCCCTCATCATCTCTGGTCAAAAGTGTTTATGGTTTTGGCTTTCATATTACTTTTACAGTTCAGTAAAAAAAATAACATCTGGTTAAACATAGTCATTCTCTGTACGGTTGTCTTCTTCATGGGGTTTACCAGCCCGGTCACGCTGGTTACGTTTGTACCTGTTGTTATCATCTGGTTTTTGCGGGAGATAGGGTTATCAAGTAAAAACAAATCGGGAATGGCGATAAATCCGATTTTATTCTTGATTGTTTTGTCGGTTGCTGCTTTTACCGTTCTTTATCACCGGTTTATCCAACTTGGGGTTTTCCCATGGAATAGTTACATAGCTTGGGAAAAAGTCCAGTACCAAATTCCTTTACTTTCATATATCCAAAGCCAGGGACCCAATCTGATTTTTTTCATACCTGCTATCTGGTGGCTTTTAAGAAGAGGAAGTGTGGGCAGGCTTATGGTCATCTGGGTAGGAGCAGGATACTTCATGTTGTTTATCGCGGGCAGAATCCTTCCTCTTAGCAATATCAGATTTTTGGAGGGTTACCAGTTTATTCCTTTGGGGATAGGCGCAACTCAGGGTATATGGATCATGGCAAAATATATTTCTTCCGGAAACCGGAAAATGGAGAAGTTCACAATTTCCGCAATAGTTTTTACACTGCTTGTTTATTATTCCATAGGGCTTTTTGCCAGTTGGCAGGAACACTTGGGGTATGTCAGGCAAAATATGAATGATAAAAGGGTATATATACCGGTTTCCCTAATCCGGACTTTTAAAAAAATTGAAGAAACCACTCCAAAGGACAGCGTTGTCCTTGCTCCTTATTCCATAAGCACTATGATTCCCGCCATGACGGGAAGAAGAGTGGTAGCCGGCCATCCGATGATGACTTATGAGGCGGAAAATAAAAGGAAAGACATGGATCTGTTTTTCAGCTTCGGGAGTGGGGGCAAGATAAGGGAGATGATAGCTGAATATCGTATCGCTTATGTGTTATCAGATGTGGAAATTCCTTCTGATTTCACCAGACAAAATGGATTAGTCAAAATATATCAGAGTAATAATTATTATTTCTATAAACTGCTGTAGATTTAAAACAATCTTCTCTATAACCATAGTATTTATCTCTCTATCTTACAGGAACAAATTTCTTCAACGCTGCCAGGCTGTTTGGAAATGCCGATTGTCACTGGCATAGTATCTGGAAGATTCCCTGGTAATTGTCTTTGCCATAAGTCCGGTTTCAGAAATTGTTCCTTCCAGATTAATTCAATTTATTGAAGACTTGGCTTTTTTTATCCGCCTTCGCAGAAAACCACGAGTGTAAACTCGTGGATGAATGCGATATTGCGGATACCCTGAGCGAATCCTGAGCTTGTCGAAGGAGAGTCGAAGGGTAATGCTTCGGCGGATTTCGCTCGCCGAAGAATTTGAGGATACCACGGGCGTAAGCCCGTGGAGCTTCATACTGAGAAGCTAATAATTAACGATATTCTCCAGTCTTACCTGTAGTACGGAGACATTCTGGTTTCTATAGATCTCGGTTAAGAAAGGATATGATTTGATACGTAGAGTTTCGTAAGGTATGGTATCAACCCCGGAAAGGATATAAGAAATAGAGTATTTTTGCAGGAACTCCCAGGTTTCTTTTTCACCCATTAATCCATCCAGAAAAGTATAACTTTCAGTTTGTTTTTGAAAGTAATCCGGGGCAGAATCTTCCCGGCCGAGGATAGTCCTGTTGTTTGTGAAAACCGGAATCATACTGCTGACATATTCTCCGGCCAGAACCACACTTCCTCTAGGAGCTTGTTTTTCCAGACGATCGAAAGCACCAAGGAGCGTTTTTGGTAAATAAATATTATAAAAATTGGTGGAGATCACCCGGACGGATTTATTGATAGTCATAACATACGGTAGGAATGCAAAAATCCCGAAGAAAGATAAGAATAAAAAGATAATAACCTTTCTTTTTATTTTAAATCTTGCCAGCTTCAGGGTGAGCGACTGAAGACCGATGGCAGCGACAATAGTCATGGGTATATATTGATAAGACTGGAAGATTCTGGAGTTGTTGACAGGCAGGACAGAGCGAAACAGAAACAGAATGACAGGCAGGATAGTCCAAAAGGAAAGAAGCAGGTGAAGAGGGGAAGAGGATGTTTTTTTGGTGATTATCGCATACAAGGCTAAAGGAAAGACCGGTCCCAGGGAAAGAAGATACGAGACTAGTGAAACTGACGGGTTAAAGCTTTGCATTAATTTATACATGAGAGACCAAGGCAGGAAATGGTTGAAAAGATAGAAATGATAAAGAAGAACTGGAGAAGTGAAGGTAAGGAACAATAGAGCTTTGGAGATAAACCATTTGAATTTGTCCCGGTATATGAGAAAAAGAGGTAATAAAGTACAAAATAGAATTACATCGGTAAAAAGCAGGGTGGAGGGATTCAGGAAACCGGTAAGAATGCCCAACAGTATAGAAAGAGAAGGATCTAATATTCTTTTTCTCTTCTTAATTAGCAGAAGATAGGTGAGAATGCTAAAACTTAAGGCGAGCAAATGGTGCGGAGGCAGACTAAATTTTCCTATTACGTTAAAACTCTGGTTCCAGGAGATAGGTTCTACCAAAGAATAGATATTTTTGTCATACGATATTGTCCAGAAACCGGTGGAGGTAAGAAACAGGAAGAGACTGATAAATCTGGCAGAAGGAAGATTCAGAGATTTGGAAGTCAAAATATAGAAAACAAAAATAAAAATTACGGTAGCGGTTATTCTGGAGAAAGCGTAAGCGATAAAAGGAGAAACAGAAAATAATTTGGCAATCATGCCTAAAATCGGGAAGAACGGATGGATAAGCACCCGGGGGTAGGGGATTTCCGTATAAGGAGAAGTTAAAAGGAGGTGGCCGTCCATTCCCTGCTTGATCCAGGACATATACTGGTAATAATCAAAGGTGTAACCGTCGGCCAGGGAATAAAAAGTATTTTGAGGAGTAGCGAACATATGGAAAATTGTTGGTAAGAAAACACCGATTAATACAAAAATGATTACAGTGATAAAGAAATAATTAATAAAAGCAGATTTATTATGAATCATATAAACAGTTCTTTCGTAGATTACAGCGAATATTCCTCAGGAACAAATTTCTTCAACACTGCCAGTTTTGTTCAAATGCCGATTGATTTATGCATAGTATCAAGTAATTTCAAATACGATAGTCTTTGCCATAAGTCCGGTTTCAGAAACTATTCCTTTGGATAATAGATTATCTTATCCTTTTCTTTTTTAATAGTGTAGCATAAAATCTGGTTAGCACTAACGTCATTCCGGGGAGCGAAGTGAATTTAGAAAGACGTGAATAAAATGATTTACTTAATACATGTGTATATATTGCTATGATAAGAAAAAATATCCCTAATAGCAATCAAATCAGTAGATTGCTATCAGTTAGCAATCATAATAGTTAATTGATAAGGAATATGAAGAAAAAACTACTGGATACAATTAATATATCTTCAGTTTTTCGATACAACCGGAATCAACTGTTAGTTTGTTTGATCTCAGTTTCTTATGCCTTATTGCTACTTTCAGGAGTAATATCAACGATTATTCATAAACCCAAGGATACAGTCAATATGATGGTTGGTCATTATTATGAGGATTATTATGAATATTTATCTTTCATAAAACAGGGACAGGAAGGAAATATCTTCTTACAGAATTTATTTACAAGTGATGACAGATCTAAACTATTTATACCCTGGTGGTCTTATTCAGTGATTGGTCTAATCAGCCTAATTTTACCAAATAATTCAACTGTATACTCTTATTGGTTTGCCTCTTTTATCCTGTTGTCTCTGACTTTTATACTCACTTATAAGATTGTATCTGTACTTATGCAAAATAGAGCATTTCCGGAAAAGATCATAACCTTTCTTCTTATTGTATTTTCAAGCAGTTTTTATCTTATCAAGTTTACTCCGAAATTTGAGGTTTTGCCCTTTGACTATTGGTTTTCTCAAGGTTCACCCTTCAGCCGGTACAACATGGGTACCCCTCATCATGAGTTTGCACAACTGATTTTCTTATTGAGCATTCTTTTGACGATAAGAATAATCAATGTAAAAAATATATGGTTAAAGTACGGTGTATTCTTTGTTACTTTGTGTGTTTTGTTCTTTTGCGCCAGCAGTCAGTTGATCCTTTTCAGTTTGGCCTTTATCAGTGCTTACATTGTGTCCATAAATACTAACAGGGAAAGAGTAATGTCCTTTAACTTATTTGATAGCAGCCGTATTATTCCTTATTTATTCGTATTTTTGGCTATTGCACCTATAGCTTATCTGATAAATAAGTATTTTCAGTCAAGCCCGACCTATTTAAGTGTCAGAAATTGGGACATTACACATTATTATTATCCTTCGATCGCCCAGTTTGTACAGTCATTCGGGCCGTTATTCCTATTGGGTTTAGCGGGGGCCTACAGATATTTTGCTAAACTGTCTTTTCCCCGGCTCTTTTTATTCTTTATTTCTTTTTATACTGTTTTTATTTCACTTATCCCTGTCAATATTGCCGGTACCAATATTCTGAGTTTAATAGGAATCCACAATCTGCGTATAAATACCTCTGTAGCATATATCTTTTTCGGGATTGGAACGGTGGAATTATTCAAAATGATCAGTAAGAAGTGCATAGTATTTTATGCGCTTGCCGGCATATTGTTTCTCTTTTATACCCTCTCCTTCCATATCTATTGGAAGCAGGCAGTGGACCTGCCACGTCAATCAGGTTATCTGCAATATATGCCGAAGATCATGTATGACGGGATAAAGACTCTGGAAAAGGATAAAAGCGGTAAGGTAGTACTTGCCTCGCCAAAATCATCCTTGGGCCTGGCAATTCCCGCAATTTCCGGCCATCGAGTCTATTTCGGCAGATCAATTTTTACATTGGATTTTGACGAAAAGCTGAGGAAAGCCAACAAGATATATAATTTTGAAATAGACACGAAGGAAGTAAATAAACTGCTGATAGAAGAGAATATCGGATATGTCGTAGTCACTTTTGTAGATAATGATTTAGCTTCATGGAACAAGCGATATCCGTTTCTAAAACCGGTCTATACGAACAGTAATTTGACGATTCTGGCTCCATCAATTTGATATAAACCGACTCAGGCAATCCTTCAGGGACGAATTTCTTCTACACTACAAGTCGATGTAATATCTTTTGTCTTTCTCATAGTTTCAAGTAGTATCTATTGCGGCAGTTATTGCCATAAGTCCGGTATCAGAAATTGTCCCTTTCAGGACTGTATAACGTTTAACATTAAACAGGAGAAAGGAGTTACGTATCGTCATTTCGAATGGAGAGATGCATCAGGGTGGATTGCATAATCGAGAAATCTTAGCGATATTTCAGGATGGATACGGAAGGATTGGAATATACCTGTTTTAGAAACGGATAGATTTCCTCAATTTTTTTGTCTCCCAGCATTTCTCTTTCCTGAAAACTGACGAAAATATACGTGATCCTACCTTGGTCAAGGAAATCTGTAGCGTCCTTTTTAGTCATTTCTCCTTTGAAAAATTTATCGACCAGAATTTGTTTCTTTTCATAATCTACCGTATTTGATTGGCCAAAGTATACAGTATTGCCGCTGTAAGCAGGGATATAATTACCGGCTGTGATTTCCGCCAGGACTACCTCTTCACGCTTGGTATTATCCTTAAGCCATCTTATGGCATCCATCCATTCGACCAGAGGGTACATGGTTTGGGGTGGATAGGGGACTGTCGGGAGACTGGCATTTGCCCTTTGGGTGATGAAATCAGTTTGCCACAGCAGGCTGACTCTCATGATGTAAAGGCTTCCGCCAATATAACAGATAACAGATAACAGATAACAGATAACAATAAATTTCTTGATTTGATTATTAAATGCTAAACCCTTCAGAAATTCGTATATTTCCCTGAAGAAATATGTTCCGAGTATTCCCAATGGTATAAACAATCCTGTTTGGGTAAACCGAAGAGGGCTTTGTTCTTTCACATGGGTAAAAAGGACAGCAAAAGCAAAAGTGGCAATAAGCCAGAAGATAAGGGGTTGGTATTTCCTGTCACGGCGGAAAATAGAAAGTATCCCTCCAAGAAGCCCCAGGAAAAAAACAGGGCCGGTTGCCGATATGTATTCCCAAAAGGGGATTATCATAGGATGGGAGCGATGGTATTCAACCAGTGAAGACCAGGGAACATACCGGGTGGTAATGAAAAGATAGATAAGGGAAGGGAGAGTAAGAATGCAAAATGTAAAATGAAAAGTGCAAAATGACAAATCAAAATTTAAAATTTTTAATCTCATCTGTTGGCAAACAGATTTAGTATTTTTTACCATTAACAGGATCATATTTATCACAATTATTCCGTTTAAAGTGATCAGGCTGGGGGGAAAGACCAAGCCTACCGCGTTCCCAAGAAGAATATAGTAGAGTAATTGATGATTAGTTATTTGTTTTTTGTTCATGGTTAATCGGGAAAGAAGATAAAAAGAGACGACCTGCCCAAAAAGGATATGGGGGATAAAAGTGATCCTTTGCAGTGCGTCGATATTTGACCACCATTCCATAAATCTGCCTATATGCGATCCTTGTGAGTCGGTGTAAATTCTGGGAAAACTGCCTGAGGTAAGGATAATAAAAAGCCCAAGTATTTGCCATATGAATGATCGGAAAAAAAAGGTGACAAAAAATATGATAACTAAAATAAGAAGAGGAGAGAAAATTATCCGTCCCAGCAGGTAAGAGAAGTTTGGGTCAAGATGAAACATCGCTCCCAGATGTCCCAAAAAGACGTAAAAAACCTGTATCAGTGAGCCGGTATGTACTTCACCGGTATAGCGTTCAACTGCCGTCAGATGGCCTTCATAACCTTGTCTGACTTTGGAGAGATAGAGGTTATAATCAGGCCAATAATAATTATGTTCAAGGATAAATTCCCGCCGCGTGTCTTTAAGAACTTTTGCCTTCCCGAGTTCAAATAGAGTGGGATAGAAGGAGAAAGAGAGGAAAAAAAGCATAATCAGAATGAGGATTATTTCTTTATACTTGACCATGATGGTATTATAACCTAAAATCCAAAACACCAATTAAGACAAAAATTCGAATCTCGAAAGACAAAAGTAAACTCGAAACACGAAGCACGAAATACGAAACAATAATGAATAACAATAACACAAATGACAAAAATAGTTTTGGGAATTTGGATTTTAATCATTTGAATTTGTTTCGAATTTCTATATTCGGATTTAATCTTATATTTTAAAATGATTATTCTATCTATAGTCATTCCTGCCTTTAACTCCGAAAATACAGCGGAGAAATTACTCCGCTCTCTTTCCTCTTCCCAAAAAGTAGATTTCAAACAAATGGAAATTATTTTTGTGGACGATTGTTCCACTGACGCTACAGTACTTAAAGTAACGGAATTTATTTCCAGCCGCAACAACAGGTTTTCGAGGGTAAAAGTGATCAAGCTGAAAAATAATTCCGGGCCGGCCAAAGCCAGGAATATCGGGGTAAGTTTCGCCAAGGGGAAAGTCGTGTTGTTCCTGGATGCCGATATATTAGTATATAAAAATACATTGTTTGAAATAGTAAGATCTTTTAGTAATGATCCTGATTTGTACGCATTGACCGGAGTATGGGACAAGAAGCAGAGAGGAGATAATTTCTTCCCGAAATTCAAAGCGCTGAGGGACTGGAGTTACTGGATAAACGAAAGGGATCCCAAAAATTACTACTACCTTTTTTCAACCAGGATTGCCGCTATTGACAGGAAACTTTTTTTAAGGCTGGGCGGATTTAATACAGATTATAAGTCGGCTCTGGTAGAGGATATTGAGTTGACTTACAGAATTGCCAGGCGGTATGCCGTAGTTTTCAATCCCAAGGCTATAGTCCACCATGAATTTGAAGGTTTCACTAAAATAGCCAAGAAATACTTTTGGCGGTCATATTTCTGGAGCAAAATCTACAGGAAAAGAAAAAAGTTCGATCCTGTGGCCACTACCAGCAAGGAAGCATTAACTACTATTTCTGCAGCAGGACTGGCAGGAGTGGTGATTTTAATGACCGTAAGTAAAATCTTCAGAATTTCTGTCTTTACAAATTATCTATCAGTACTATTTTGGTTATTCTTTCTTATCCATCTTTGGGGAGTACGGAAATTTTTGAGGTTTGTCAGGAGGGAGGAGGGGATTTGGTTTACCATAAAGTCATTTATTACAGGTATCCTACTTTATCTGGTGATAATAACGGGAGCTGCATTGTCGATATTTGAGATAAAAAAATTCAAAATTCAAAAGTCAAAATTCAAAAGTTAAATTAACTGCATATTTTATCCGCCTTCGCAGAAAACCACGAGTGTAAACTCGTGGATGAATGCGATATTGCGGATACCCTGAGCGAATCCTGAGCTTGTCGAAGGGTAATGCTTCGGCGGATTTCGCTCGCCGAAGAATTTGAGGATACCACGGGCGTAAGCCCGTGGAGCTTCATATTTATTAATCCGAGGAAATCCTTCAGGAACACATAACAGTCAATAGTTCATAGTTCATGGTTAATAGTAGATCGTTAATCGTTCATAGTTTATGGTAGAGATCGTTAATAGTTATTAGTTCATAGTTAATAGTTCGTAGTTCATGGTTCGTAGTTCATGGTTAATAGTAATTACCAACTACCAACTAACTAAGTAACCAATTAACTAATCAACCATCTACTATCAACTAATAACCAATAACTAATTTATTGCGGTTCCTGAAGGCCAAATGTCGGAAGACTGGTCGGTAGTGTTTCACTGGTGGCTGTAGCCACTTGCTTATTATCCAGATCCAATACCGGTTTTGTACTAGAGGTTTTATTACTATTCGTATTGTCAATCTGTTCGTTTTTAGGCAGGAGTTTCGCGATTTGATTTAACAGGTCGTCTATCATAGCCTGATTTTCCTGCCCCGGGGCAAATGATTTGGTCAATAGAAGCTCTTCTTTAGCCTCCTCATATCTTTTTTGTTCTTTGAGAGCCAGTGCCAGATTATAATGGGCATTGGCGAAGTCAGGTTTAAGTCTCAGGGCATAACGGAACTGGTTTTCTGCTTCCTGCCATTTCTCTAAATTTAAATATACGCCGCCCAGGGCGATATAGTTGCCCGGAGAAAAAGGATCAAGGTTGATTTTCTGCTGGTAACTTTGGATAGTCCAGCTATCACTGCCTTTGGCGAAATTGACCAAAGAAGAATAAGTCCTGGCAAGGTTATCCCAATTGGCGACGTTGGTTTTATTCAGAAGTGTAGCGCTTTTGGCCTCATCTATAGCTTGCTGGATAAGTTGGGGGATATTTTGTTTGTCCTCGTCTGACAGGTTTTCTTTAGACGATAGAGCTTTGACAAGAGCCAGATCAGTTTGAGATAGGGCCACATGATAGCGGTCAAGATAAGGATTTTGGGTGAGGGCCAGGTTCACAAACTTAAAAGTCTCGGTTCCCTGATTGTTCAGTTTGGCATCGAGGGACTTTTTGAAATATGCTTCAGCCAGATAAGCTTTACCCGAGAAATAGGCAAAAAGTGTGAGGGCGGCAAATACCGGAATGATGAGAATATAGGAGAAAATAGGAACATAGGAAAAATCAATTTCAAAAGCTCTTTTTGAAGAAGGGACTATACTCAAAAGGAGAACAGTCAGTATAAAGACAGTCATATTGGACGGTAAGACGGCTTGAAGGACAAGAGCAGCAATCAAAGTGAGAGCGAGAGGAAATACGGTTCTTGTGGACAGCGTCTTATTCCACAAAAGCCTGATTGACTGGAAGAGAATAAGAAGATAAGAGAAAAGGGCGATGATACCAGTTTCTGTGGCGAGATTAAGTAAAAAAGAAGAAGAAACGGTAAAAGTAATATTCCAGAAAGGAGTAAGATTGATGCTCATGGGTTTGGCCAAGGTGAAGGCAGCCACAAAATTGGTAGGGCCGACACCCAACAACATAGTCTTGGCGTCTTTCAACACTTCCAGGAAAATTCCCCAACCAAAGTAAAATGGCAGGATAACAGGCTTTTGGACTTTGGCAAGATGATAAATGAGAAGGGCGCCGGCTGTAACAGAAAGTACAAGAGTAACAAGATTAAAGAATGTTACCTCGGGAGTATCCTGGCTTTTTTCCGGCAGCCATTCACTCGGTACCGACGCGTCACCACTAACTTCTAGCTTTTTCCCGTTCTCTATGGTGGATGGTAGTATTTTGGAAATTGTCTTTAAAACGAGATAGACGATCATAACAAGAAGGAAAAGTAGACTTGCGGTGAAATTACCTACAGGAGAGAAGTTACCGGACGGAAAAAGTCCAATCTTCTGGAGAATGATATATGCGGAAATGAAGAGAGAATCAAGGGTAAGGATAAGCATGATTTGAGAGTGGTCTTCTTCCTTTATCAAGTTGGTGAAAAGAAGGTACAGGATAAACCCGGCCAGAATAGTGGAAGTGGAAAGGGGAGTAGTAAGTGCAGTGACGATGCTTGAAGATTGAAAGAAAGTGGAAATGACAAACAGGGTAGAAAGAAGCAGAAACGGAAAGGTGAAAATATTCCTTTTAAGGGCAATCCGGTGTGTTATGGCAAGCTTCATAGCCAGAAGCAGGGTAAGAATAATCACAGCCAGGAAGACGAGCATCATCTTATTAAATTCATAGGATTCAGGGGTAAAAGGCAGGAAAAAAAGAGGAAAGAGAAAGACAAAGAGGAAAATAGCAAGTCTGATAAGTTTGTTTGTCATTATATAATCCTTCAGGAATAAATTTCTTTAACACTGCTAGTTTATTGTTATATCGCTCGACTCAAGCATAGTGTTAAGTCGTTACTAATTCAACGTTTTTGCCGTGAGTTCGGTTATACGAAATTGTTTCTTTCAGGACAGATAATCCTAAGTATAAGAGATTTTGGTGGAAAAAAGAAGTTTCACAATTATCAATCTGAATATCTAAATCCCTGCCCGCAGATGCTACGCATCAAGCGTTGCAGGCGGGCGAAATTCAAAATCACGTCAAACGTGACTAATGCAAATCCAAATGTTCAAAATCCAAATGTTCAAAACTATTTTTGTCATTTATTATTGTTTCGATATTCGTGATTCGTATTTCGAATATGTTTTCGTGTTTCGTATTTCGTGCTTCGTGTTTCGAATTTGGTTTTTTAAATTGGGCATGCACCCGATGCACATGTCCAGTACCAGTATTCCGGATTAAAGGGATCTGAACTCATGCAACATCTTTCATTCATGATGCAGGTAATGCCGGGCGGGTGAGGCGGCGGTACAGTAGTTCCGCATTCACAGGAGGCTGAAGCACAGAGTTCATTATAATTCAGACTTCCCGGTACATTCGTTGGTGTAGGCGGTATTGGTGTCGGTGAAGACGTCGGGAGTGGTGTCGGCGTGGATGTGGGGCTTCCTCCACCGCCCCCTCCGCCCCCTCCTCCACCGCCCCCTCCGCCCCCAATATACTCCATGCTTGGCAGGCCTGCGATCATGATGATGTTAGGACTATGGACGACGTAGTTATAAGAAAGAGTAGGGCCACAACCACTGCTGCAGCCAACTCTCTCGATATCCTGGTCGCTCAGGTTTTCCAGTTTGGCATAAACGACGTAGTAATCTTGATTAGTGTTTGTATCATAATAATATTGGTGTCCGCTTCCCAGAGGGTCGGAAGGAAGGGTAGAGATATATGGTGAAAAGGAGTTGCCCCATTGGGCTTCCGTAAGCGAGCCGGCTGCAGCAGGAGGATAATATGACTTGTCATTGTAGTAATCTTCAAATATTCTGGTAAGCTTACTTAGGTCCTGTTTCCTCTTGGCGTCTCTGCCTTTTTGTATGGAAGGGTTGATGTTCATACCTATTACGGCAGTAGCCATGATGCCTACAAAAGCCACCACGATAAGAACTTCAATTACAGTGAAACCGGAAATGGAGGATTTGATTTTAAGGAAATATTTTCTCATAATAGATAGCAAGATTAGTATAGAACAATTATTAAGATCGTGCCAGTGTTTTCTTGATGAGTTTTTACTAGGTATCTTGACGAGGTCGGACCTCGTATGAGAATATAAAGATATGCCTTCAAGAAATTCAGTTAAGATATATATGGAAAACGCTTACTATCATATTTATAACAGAGGAGTAGAGGATAGGGATATTTTTAGAGATGATCAGGATTATAAAGTTTTCTTAAGCTTCATGAAAAGATATCTTATTCCACCAGTCCAATACGAGGTCCGACCTCGTTGGAAGCAGGATATAGCATGTAATTTGGAGTTGACTTGTTACAGCTTAATGCCTAACCATTTTCATCTGCTCATAAAACAGGTTTCCAAGGATACGATTACGAATTTTATGAGAGCTCTCATGGATTGTTACGTCAAATTTTTTAACCGGAAATACAAAAGAATAGGCGGTTTGTTCCAAGGTAAATTTAAAGCAGTTCAAATAGATAATGATGCTTATTTATTACACTTAACGAGATATATTCATTTAAACCCATTGGATATCGAAGGAATGACATTAGACGAACTGAAAGATTATTATTGCAGTTATGGAGAGTATATAGGGAAGCGTAATACAGAATGGATTAAACATAAAGATATTCTGGATAATTTTGGTTCTAAGGTGGCAAACATAGGAAGTTTTGCTTCTTATAAGGATTTCGTAGAGAAATATAAGGAAGATTCAGGAGCTGTATTGGAGGGGTTGGTTTTAGAATAAACCGTTATATTAATCCCAATACGAGGTCCGACCTCGTAGGGCTACGACCTCGTAGGGCTAGCGGTTGAAGCCGCCGCCTGAGTAAATGTAGATGTTGCCTCCTGAATAGACATAGATGTATTGGCTTGTACTGGTAAATCTGAGATTAGCGCCGTTATTCAGGCTGAGGGCACCACCGCTTGTCACTGACAAATTACCCGGGTTTGTAGTCACTGTGGATGATAACGAGCAAGAGGTATTGATGGTCCAATTTGTAGAAAAAGAATTCCAAATACCGGCATTCCCCACAATATATCCGTTCAGGCAGGCAGGTGAGGCGTAACAGGTACCGTCGTGGGCACCGTTATTAGAATTGCAGCACCACTTTCCTGCACCGTCATAGTCCAGAGGAGAGCACCAGCTAGAGGTACAATCTCCATTGGCAGTACAGGCTGTGCCGTTGGGAGAAGTATAGTTGATTACGACATAAGACTCATTGGTATCGCCGGTATAATCGATAGACCTGATGTTGGCATAGGCGCCGTTCATGGGGCCAGGAGGGTCATCATGGATACCCAGGAAACACATGTTCATATTGGTGCTCCAATCGCTCCTGTTCACAAGTTCCTGGACGTTGGTAGCCACATTCCATGAATACCAGTATGGATAACTGCTGGTCCATTGGTTGGAATGGATGGTGGTATAAGCGGTGGATTTTGGTCTTTGGCCGGCAAAATTATACCACCATCCATTGAACGGATTGCAGTATCCGTCGGCATCCCCCGGTACCTCAAGATAGAGTTTGCCGGCTATATAGGCTCCGAAAAGATTAAAATACGTATTGTAATAATTGAAGACAGCGCTTGTGATGGTGGAATTTTTAGGAATGGGGATAGTTTGGAATCTGACGAGGAAATCATAAGATGCTCCGATGCGGTAAAAGTCAAAATCACCCCAGACTCCTCCCCGGTTGTCATAGGCATCATCGGCCCAGGCAATTACGTATTTAGTAGTAGAAAGGTCGATAAGAACAGGATATTTTCTTTCCGACTTTTGCAGCCATTCCAAACCTTCCTGTTCGATGACCTTGCTTATTAAATACCCGTTTTTGGTGTCTTTCAGCTCAAAATGCAGTTTATCGCTGGCCAAGTTCTTAATCTCATCATCCGGTATTTTCTCTGTATCTCCAGTCGTGTATCTTTCCTCATACATGCGGGGTGCAGGCATGACAGCCAATACTTCTTTTGATGCCTTGTCCTTGATTTCGATAGTCTTGTCCTTTTCGGACAGCTCAAGACCGCTTTGGATGATCTTCTGGCTATAGGTACTCTTGCTTGTGGGTTTCTTGGCGACATATTCCACAATAAGCGTGCCTTTCCCGACAAAGTAGCGCAAATCCATATCCGGGTAAATATCCGGATAGACGATGGAGTTGTTTTTAACCACTGCCTCGGAACCGGTGTTGAATTTGTCATCAGGAAGAAGGCCAAAGCTCAGCCATTTATTCTTCTCATATTGGATTTTGATAAACTGGCCTTTGGGATTTTTCTTAAAATAAATCGCATAGAGGTTGCGGTCGTTTTTGAAGTCATATTCTTTGTCGTCAGAAGGGACCAGCTTCACATCTATTCTCTCAAATTTCCCTGTTTTTTCGTTTTCATAGTTTATGGGAGTCTGATGGGCTTCTAGTGTATAGCTGCCATCGGGGTTTTTCACTTGGACCCAATTTTCTCCTGCACCGTCTACATCTTTCCTGTCCAGTATGGAGGATGGTTTTGCAGATTGTTTTACCCCCAGCAGTTTACCTAAACCAAAGACATTTTTCGATATCAGGAAATAGGGGAGAGCCGTTAATAGAATAATTGCAAATAGGAGGATGAAAATCTTCTTATGATTACTCATGAATGAAAAAATCGCGGGTTTCTGAGCTGGTAGTTTGGTCTCAGAAGCTTTGGCGATACGTTTGAAGCCTCTTTTGGGTGAGGGAGAGGCACTTCTAGATTTATTTGGATGTTTTTTGAGATAAACCATATATATATACAAATCCGAATATCGAAATCCCTGCCCGCAGATGCTGCGCATCAAGCGTTGCAGGCGGGCGAAATCCGAAACAAATTCAAATTTTCTAAATCCAAATTTTCAAAAAATCACTCGCTTTTACGAACGATCGATCCAAAAATATTCATAAGTTCAGTGACTTCCTGTATAAGATTCTTTCTTTCTGTTTCCATTTTAATCATACTGTTTGTATCAATTAGTTTCAGCCAATATCTGGATTCTTTTGCTTCTTTACGACTTATTTTTATTCTTAAACAAAAGTCTTTTTTGCTAAGTGCCTCATTCGCTTCAATATAATTGGCACCTACGGATCCAGAGGCTCTTATTAGTTGTTTTCCATCTTCAATATTTCCGATAGTTTTATGTAATTTTTTGACATAATCTCTTACAGTTTTTGCAAATTTTAATGTTCTTTCTTCCAGATCATATTGTCTTTTACTTTCGGTCATATTGAATAAAGCTAGAATATCGAAATCCCTGCCCGCAGATGCTACGCATCAAGCGTTGCAGGCGGGCGAAATTCGAAACAAATTCAAAAGTCAAAATGCAAAATTCAAAAGTCAAAAGTTAAAGTCAAATGTCATATCCAAATGTTAGAATTCAAAACCACAACTCAAAACTGAACTGGAACTTACAAATTTTCAATTTCTAATTATTAAATTTTCAATTAAAAAAATCAAACTAAGTAGATAAATATTAATTCACTTTGATGACTAGTCTGCTCCCGTCCCAGTATATTCGTGCGTTGCCCGAATTTAATTGTGTGGTTGTAGTAGCATTAGTAGCAGTGCCTGCGCTGTTGGCATAGTTCACACTGAAATTGCTGGGGTTCCAGACGTAGGCATCCGTACCATTGTTGCTTCCCCATAACCAGGTCGGTTGGCCGCCTTGCCCGGACCAATGCAGTTTCATATTATATGAGTCGGTATTGATATACGTTGCATAAGTAGCGCTATTTGCACTATTAGCATATCTGACTCCCAAGTTTGACGGCTCTATCCAACCTGATCCTGAATAAGCACCGTTGTTATAGACATAACGGCTATAATCGACAAAATTTGTTCCTTCACCTCTCGAGGTGGCTACACGCCTTTGAGCATCATATAATCCACCGGCTGCATTAAATGAAGTATTTGAATATAAACCCCATGATGCATTTGACGCGAGATACCATGATTGCTGCCATGAGCCTCCGTCTGTGCGGCCCGGCCAAATATATGAGCCGGGTGCTTGTGTTATACCATTGTACCCTGGCCAATTAATCAAATTATTATTTACATATAAATTAGCTATTCTACTATTGCTGTTCGGATCCACGTAGTAGCCGGTGTTGTTGTAATCGTAATAGATGGGAGAGCGGATATCAGTAAAGCCGTAGACACGATTCGCTTGAATTTCATTCATCCTGGAGGTACTCGCCGGATTCACATAGTAGCCGGTGTTGTTATGGTCGTACATAATATTAGCCTGGAGTTCGGCAAGATGCGTTGAACCATTAGGATCAAGTTGATAATTTGAGTCATTTTCGTCATACCAAACAGCATTCCACGCGTAGGTAGTTCCTCTAAAATAGTTATACCCATTCCCGGTATAAGGAAACCAGGAGTCATTTACCGTTGTATGCAAATAACTGAAATTTCCATACCACATCCGCGAGGTGCTGGAAGGATCTGCATAGTAGGCGGAGTTGTTTGTATCATAGAATATAGTTGCATACTCTGCTCCGTTAGTACCACTGTAGTGGTTACTCTGCCAGGTGTTAAACTGACGGAATGAGCCGCTACTTAATCCATCTAAAAGGTCGGCATCTAAGCCTGACCCTGCGCCGTCGTTTCCTTCCGTCCAGAGTTTATACCACGAACTCCAGCCACCGCCCCAAATACTTCTGACAAATAGAGAACCGTTCATCATAGGCGAACCAAAAGCAATCTGAGAGCCGTAACCGGTGGAACCGTTCCAATAATGAAACGCCTGGACACCCTGCCAATGGCTGGTACCTGGGGGCTGGTTACCCGGATTGCTCCAGGTATCAAAGAAAGTCGAACCATAAGTTGGCAGAGTATTGAAGTTCACAGTGCCCCAGCCCTGCGCTCCAGTCCAGTAATTGATATCACTGGTAATACTAGGTCTATTGGTCCAATCATCAGGTAAGCCCCATCTGGCGCGGGTAGCGGCTGTAATAGCATTCATATTTGAAGTACCATTCGGATCCACGTAGTAGCCGGTATTGCCATAGTCATAAAAGATATTTGCCCGAAGGTCGTTGTATATCGAGGTATTATTAGGGTCAACATAATATGCCGTATTGTTCCAGTCATATTCAGTCCAGTTGTATCCGTAGTTTCTCCCCATATAGTTGAATCTGGAACTACCGTTGGGATTTACATAATAAGCGGTGTCATTGTAGTCATACTCCACACTATTATAGCCACGCTGTCTATTTACCATCCACATATTTGAGTAGGAGTTTGGATCCACGTAGTAGCCGGTATTTCCACGATCATAGTAGATATTTGCCTGGGCAGAGTTCATATAAGTAGTACCATAAAGCTCCTGATATCCTGGCAGGGTTCGGACTCTCCAGTTACCGTCTGATGATAAAAGTCCAAAGCCACTTCCATCATGGTAAACATATCCTGCTAATGCGCTGTCATAGGCAGTACTCGTCCTGAATCTCATTCCATTGTTATTGCTCAGATCCATATAAGCTGCACTATCAAAGTAAAAGTGAGCACCATAGTTAGGGCTGTATAAGCCTGTTCTACCTTGAGGTCTGAACCAATTATTGGCATAAATAAGGCTAAATTGAGACGTACTCGCCGGATCCACGTAGTAGCCGGTATTGCCATAGTCATAAAAGATATTTGCCCGAAGGTCGTTGTATATCGAGGTATTATTAGGGTCAACATAATATGCCGTATTGTTCCAGTCATATTCAGTCCAGTTGTATCCGTAGTTTCTCCCCATATAGTTGAATCTGGAACTACCGTTGGGATTTACATAATAAGCGGTGTCATTGTAGTCATACTCCACACTATTATAGCCACGCTGTCTATTTACCATCCACATATTTGAGTAGGAGTTTGGATCCACGTAGTAGCCGGTGTTGTCACGATCGTACCAAAAAGGAGCACGTATGTTTCCTGCAACATCCAGCCTATCAGTAGGTCCCGTCGTCCCTATGCCGACTGAGCCTTGAATTATTGCTCCGTCAGCTGGAGCATTTGAACCCTGATAGCCTCCTCCTACAAGAATGCCGTTATTTGATTCTATCGTAAAACGTTTTGTTCCATCCTGAAATATACTTGCTCCCCAATAAGTAGCAGCGCTGTCAA
>Ga0210049_1000654_pt1 | contig 30058 bp, 30 predicted proteins | sample CryGeyCG2014_300_2_FD_183964 | JGI IMG/M metagenome (GOLD analysis project Ga0210049, IMG submission 183964) | Groundwater microbial communities from aquifer - Crystal Geyser CG06_land_8/20/14_3.00 (SPAdes) (version 2) | ecosystem: Environmental > Aquatic > Deep subsurface > Groundwater | place... | reverse complement strand
CTACCGGTTTAAACCTTCCTTCATGAGTTAAAACTTTTTGACCTATTTGGACTTCCTTAATCGGCCTAGAAGTATAACTTGGGTTGGTAGTTATTTTTGTATTTCCTTTTACGCAGATTAAGTTCATAGCGAAATCAACAGCAACGCCGTTTTCTAAGATGATAATTTTAGAATCTTGGCCGCCAATTTCAATTACTGTTTTAACATCGGGGATAAAGAAAGAGGCGCCTTTAGCATGGGCAGTAATTTCATTTTTGATTAAATCAGCCCCAGTGATTACTCCGGTTAGATAGCGAGCCGAGCCAGTGGTTCCAACCCCACAAATCTCTGCCTCTTGCGGGATTTGTTTTTTTAATTCTTTTAGCCCTCTTTGAACTGCTCCGATCGGATTTCCTTCCGTCCTAATATAAAGAGAGGCCAAAACCTGGCATTTTGCATCAATCAAAACCAAATTGGTAGAGATGGAACCGACATCAATGCCCAAATAAGTTTTCATGATTGTTCTTTACTATCGTAATAATTTCTAACTACATCTACAAAAGCTTCTAATCGAGTGCTAATTCCGGCCTCGGCCACCTGCTCATCCAGAGATAAAGATAAAAAAGGAATGCCGCTTTCTTTGTGAATCTTCTCTAAAATCGGTCGAACAGTTACCTCCGGCATACAATTATGAACGGCCATAAAATTAGCCACATAAGAATGATCATCCTCTACCTCTAAATTATATACTTTGCCTCTAAAATTAATTGTTTCTATTTTCCGAATCGGAACTAAAAAGTAATTTTCTAATTCTCTATGTTTAATAAATGGCTTTCTATCAGTTACTTTTATATTTTCGTCGTTTAATCTTTTTATCTCATGTGCAGTAGCTATTTTGAGCATATAAGAAAGTTTTCTATTTTTAATATGCTGTTCCATTAAAGAAGGCTTAATTCTATTTCTTATTAAAAGCCAAAATAATTGACTTGCTAGATTAGGAGAAGTAGTTACTCCCCTGTAAGCAGTTTCTCCATATTCATCCCTAAAAGAACCGTCTCCTCTAAAAAAACCTTTTAATATCTCTCTTTGTAGTTCAGGGGCAAGAGTCATTAAATCGTTATGTAATATTTTTTTATCACAATGCTCTCCACATAAAGAAAAAATAATCTCTCCAAGGTTCCGATTCCCAATATACAATTCCATTATATTAGGCCTATCTGGCCGATTATACTGACTAATTTTTGATTCAAAATTATTCTTAATTATTCCAGCAACATCATCTATATAATCTTTTTCCTGGCTAGCAAAATGGAAGGCAATTCCTCTTTTGTATTTTTTATTAGTTCCGCTATCGTAACGAATTGTTCCCTCGGCCAACCAATAACCAAGCATCCGTAAAAGTTCTGGAGAATAGGGAAATTTTTTAATATCTTCCCATTGGGGCTTTCTTTTATATTCCTTTCGCCACTCAAAATAATTTATCTTTTTTATTTCCTTAGGAATGGGAATAGCAATAAAATCTCCTTTTTTAGTTTTGTTAGCCGAAACGAAATCGAGGTTTTGAATTTCTTTTTTACGACTTCCTCTGGTGAAAGTTTTAGCTAGCAAAATTGGGTGTTCCGGCGTAAGCGAAAATGTCAATAATTTTCCTCCGCAATCTACCTTTAATATTTTTCCTTGATAATTTCGGCGAAAAGTCTGAGCTACTTTTTTGAATCTTCCTTTATGAGTTAAAACTTTCTCTCCAATTTTTATCTCCTGGATTGGTTTTTGTAGATAACCTTCAACTGTAATATTGGTATCTTTAACAAAGCACCCGAACGGCAGCAAGTGGATTATGCCGTCAAAGTCTTTTTTAACATAATTTAGCATTTCGTAAATAGCATCTCGACCGTGGCCGCCGACAGTGGAACGTAAATAGGGATTTATTTTTCTTTGGATTGTCCAGTCTTTCCAGGGGAAAATCATTTTTTTTAAATGGTAGGTGATGTCCATTTCTCGATGGACTTCGATCCCCTCTCTGCCCAATTTAGCCTCTATGTCAAAATTTATAGTTGGGTCACAAACGGTGTAAATTTCCCCAATCAAAGCAACCCTGGGAAGCTCTTTTTTTTCTTCAATTTTAATTTCGGTTAATCTTTTTAAAATTTCTTTTTTTAATTTAGGGAAATCCTTCTCTTCGTTTAGCTCTTCGAGTTTCAATAAACCTTCTTGCAATATTTTATCTGTTGCGCCCTTTTCAATCTCTCTCGGCCGATAAAATTGGGCCATCTTTTCCATTTTTTCAATCAGTCTTAATTTTCGAAAGAAAAATCGAATGGCTTTTAAAATTTGCCAAAGAGAAGCTCCCGAGATTATCTTTAATTCCCGGTAAATGTCTTTGGGCGTAGCTCGAAAATCTAAAAAGGCAATATTATAACCCGCTTCTTTTAAGACCTTTTCTTGGATTGCTCCGTAATACCGCTGCCGGCAGGAACCTCCGACGTTCTGAACCATAAAAATAGTGTTGGCTCCTTTTTCCAATGAAGGAATATAATTGCCAAGGGTTACTTTTAAAGGAAAGCAAAACATTTCCGGAGCAATTTTTGCTCCAGCCACAATTGTTTGAGAATTTGTTTTTTCGGGAGGAATAACTTCCAAACCCAACTGTTCAAAAAGACTCTTAAAGGCAATCGTATAATTCCCCCACCTAGCAAAGGTGATAATCGGTTTTTTCATGGTGTTAATGTAAAGTGTCGATAAAAGCTTCGAGCCGGGTTTGGATTCCCGCTTCGCCGGTTTGTTCGTCAATCAATAAATACAAGAATGGTATTTTATTTGCTTTGATTGTTTTTTCAACAAATTCTTTTAAAACCGCGTCGCAACCGCACTGAAAAGAAGAAATTTCAATGGCGCCGGCGAGATTATGGTTTAAAATGGTCTGGATTTTTTCCATTATTTCTTTTCCAAACTCCCAGTGGAATTCTGGCAAATCTAAATTTTGGATTTTGGAACTTGGATTTTGGATTTCATTTGTCGGGACTTCGTCAATAAAAATCGGTTCAGTCCCCAATTTTTCCAGTTTTTCTTTTATTCTTAAATTAACATAATCGTCGTATAGGTTATAGGGGTGGGAAATCAAAACTATTTTTGGTTTTTTTGACTGAATTTTTTTAGAAAATCCTTGAGAGTTTTTTTCCACCTCTACCCAAGCCGCTTCTGTTGTCCTTTCAACGTCTTTTCTATTTTTATTTAATTTTTTTCCTAATTTTCTGAGAGACTTTCCAAACTCTTCTCTTCTTTCATCGAAGGTCTCAGTTAAAATTGGGGTTTTAACTAAAATTTTTGCCAAGTCGGGCAACCCAAAAAATTTGGGGCAATATTCTAGTTTGTCTTTATTGGTTTTTAATCTCGGCACGAAAATCCAATCGCACTTTCCATCGAGCCATAAAAGGTGCCCAAAGAAAACTTTATTGGAAAAACAGTTTTCGGGATCAGAAACCTTTACCCCCATTTCAACAATTTCTTTATTAGTAGAGGGAGAGAGTAAAATTTCAAAGCCAAGCTCCTTGAAAAAAGCTTCCCAAAAAAGGGGGTATTTCCAATAAATTAAAGCTTTGGGTATGCCAATGGTCATATATTAAAAGAGGGTGCCCTGTTTAGACAAAGTTTTTGGCTCTCCCTTAGAGAAAATCCTAATCTTGCCATAAACCCCGTCGTAGCCAGGCTCAATATCAACCTTTCCTTCTCTAACCCGGGCAATCCCTTCGGCGATTTCTGGCAGGGTGATTGTTTCCAGTTCCGAACGCGGCACCTCAAGTAAAATCTTGAATTCGTTGCTAAAGTTTTTGATTAAATGTTTATATTCTTCTTCAACCTGTTTTGTTCCAGTCGCCACCCCTAAGGCATCAGCAATTATTTCTGAAAGAGGAACTAAACTTTTAAAAGGAATGGCGTTGTTTGGTTTAAAACCCTCCGGCCTGTCAGCTAACTGGTCTACCCTATTCAAAACTCCAATAGTTAAAGGCCGACCGCAATTGGGACAGATATTATTGTATTTTTTGGATTCAGCTGGCGACAAAGATATCCCGCAACTACGATGACCGTCATAATGATATTTACCCTCTTCGGGATAGAACTCAATTGTATATAAAAATTTTTGGGGATCTTTTAATTTTATCGCATTTGTTATCGCCGGATAACTAATTTCGGTATCAAAAACATTGGCCTCCCGACCAAGATGAGGACAACTATGACTATCTGAATTACTGATTAAAGCAATTTTATCCAAAGCGGAAATTCGCCAGTTCATATCAGGTGATGAAGAAAGGCCAGTCTCAATGGCATAAATATATTTTGAATAATCCTCAAAACATTCTTCTAATGAATTGAATCCGGAACGAGAGCCAAAGACGCTGAACCACGGGGTCCAGGCATGGCTTGGGACGATCAAGCAATTTTCAGAAATACTTAAAACGATTTTGGCTAATTCTTTGGCGTCTAGGCCTAAAATTGGACGGCCGTCGGATTTTAAATTGCCAATCCAGCCTAAATGAGCATTAATTTTTTCAACTACTTCAAAAGAGGGAGCAAAAATAATGATATGGATTTTTCTAACCCTTCCATTCTTGGAATAAATACAGCTGATTTCGGCAGTTAAAACAAAACGGATCTCTGAACCTCCTTTTAGTTTAAAAAGTCCGGGTTCGGCCGGCTCTAATTTTTCTTTCAAATTTTTAATCCAATCGAAATGAGTAAAGTCTCCAGTCCCTAAAACTTTAATTCCTTTTATCTTGGCCCATTTGTCTAAACTCTCTAAATCCATGTCTTTGGAAGTTGCCCGGGAGTATTTGCTGTGGAGATGAAAGTCAGCTACAAATTGCATAATTTTTAAAACACTTGAGACATTGCTCCTAAAATCAGGATTAGCATTAAAAAGTATAACAGAATTGAAGGCATTTTCAAACTGTATTCTGGCGCCCTATCCCCTAACGCTTTTGCGCGCTTAAAAATTAAAATAATTGCAGCCCCCTCTAGTACTCCGACAACCGTACCGACAAAGCCGATAGTTCCAATAAAACTTCTGAAGCCAGCTAGAAATAAAAGCAGGGGCAAACTGCAAGCAGCCAAAAAGGCTAAGGTTTTAGAAAATTTAAAATCGTAAATAAATGTATTTCTTAAGTAAAGCGATAGAACTAAAAAAGAGTCGGCTATGGTTATTAATCCTGCCAAGGCCCCGAAAAAAACAATTTTACTGCCTAAAAAAGGCGTCAAGCCAGAAAGAGTATCAAAAGAGGTACGATTCCCGGCAACTCCGACCACTATTAGGGCAAAGGCCAAATAAAGAGTGATGACAATCGCCGTGGCCCAAATTATCACTGTTTTAATTTTTCTTTTTTCTCCGGGCCCCCTGAATATTCCTTCAATCTCGGGAATAGCTGACCAACCGACCAAAGAAAATAAAATTACTCCGTAGGGTAAAAAAGCGTTAGGCAAGCTGAAAGCAACTAAATTAGAAGGGCTAAATTTCGGCAAACAAAACCCAAAAATAATAAAAATAACTAAAAAGAAAAGGAGATTAGTCAAAAGCTCAGCTGGAGCAATAAGTTTGATGCCACGAAAAATAAAATAAGTTAAAATCGCCCAAAAGAAGAGCGTAAAATGAAAAGCAGATAAATTAAAAGACGGAGAGAACAAAATCTTTAAAAAATCACCGGCTAAAATGAGGTAAGCTAAAAGGGCGCCGGTTGTCCCGATTAAAACAGAAATCGTGATCAATGCCTTTCCCCATCTCCCTAAATATCTTTGGGCAAGACCGACTAGCCTGTGTTCTCCTTTTGTTCTTAAGATTATTTCTCCAAAAAACAAATGAATAAGCAAAACCGCCCCGCCTAAAATTAAAAAATAAAAAAAGCCAGGTATCATCCCGCTTTTGGAAATTACGTAGGGAATTCCAAAAATTCCTGCCCCGACAATCGTACCCAGCAAGACGGAGAGGGCAAAAAGAAAATTTTTATTCATTCTTTAAAATGCTTAAAATTTCTAACGGGGTCTAAAAAACTTTTCCTCTAGCAATCCAAGCCCGGATAAAATTATAATGGTTAAAAGAGTTGCAAAAATTGCAAGCAGGTAAAATTTAGCTCCGGCAGCTATGCCGATGGCGGCTGCCACCCAAAGACCGGCAGCAGTAGTTAAACCCAAAATCCCGCCGGCTTGCCGGAAAATTACTCCGGCCCCAATAAAGCCGATCCCGACAGCAATGGCTTGGATTACTCTTGAGGGGTCAAAGGTAACGCCTGATTTGACAGAAAAGAAATCAAACAGCTCAAAGGAAATAATTGTAAAAAGGCAAGCGCCCAGAGCAACTAAACTGTAGGTTTGAAGGCCAGCTCCCTTTCCTTTATATTCTCTTTCTAAACCAATTAAGGCCCCCAACGAAGTAGCCAAAAGCAATTGGCAAACAATGTCAATCTCCATAATAGGGTTTAGAGCTTGTATATTTTGTAACCTTCTCTAACTTTTTGGCCGACTTTTAAGCCAACCGATTCTCCCTTCTTGGCAACTTCTACTTTTTGGTGCTCCACTTCCATTGATTCAACGGCCTGGGTAAAATCGGTTTTCCCCCCAACTATTCTGATGGTGTCGCCGACTTTTAAAGAATCGGAGAGCTCAATAACGGCCACATTAATATTGCTAAAATAGTGGGCGACTTTGCCGATTAATGTTCCTTCTTCAGAAATTGGTTGTTCTTCTGCCATATTTTTAAGGAAATTATTATTTTTTGCTGGTTCGACCTTTAATATTTAGAGTTTATTTCTTCCCTTTTTTAATTTCTTGAACCAATTTTTCAACCAGTCTTTGGGGATTTTTTTCATAAATAATTCTTTTTACTCCGCGGTAAGGACCTGTAGCAATTAGCTTTATCTTGTCTGCTGTGCCTCTCGAGCCCTCCAACACCCCGATGGGTTTTTGAATTTCAAAGGCGGTGGCAAATTCGTGCAATGTCCCCATTCTACCGCAAATAATAATTACTCCGTCAGCTGACTTAGTCATAATAATATTCCTTCCCGTATAATCAGCCCCCGTATAAATCATGACATCAAAAGGACTTACTGGCAGTTTATAGGTTTTGATATGGGCAGCTTCCGAGACCGCTGGAGAAAACCCAATAGAAAAACCGCCGATTTCTTTACAGCCCAAGACGGCATAATATGGCACGCCGGTAGTTGCGCCGGTGACTAAATTGCAATTTTGGCGAGCGACCTCCCGGCCAACCTCTTTAGACAACTCTATAATATTCTTACAACAATGGCTGATTTGGGCCGCTCCTGATACGGCAATTTCGTATTTTGCTTTCATATTAATATATTAGCAAATTTATTAGAACTAAAAAAGAGCAGGAATTTGCTCTTCTTTGGTGAGGGGGTACAGTCTTAACGAACTTGGCCGGTGCTCAAGCCTAGTTGGACATTACCAGGGACGTCCGATTAGCCTCCTTCATTAAATACTGTTTGTCCTTAGAGAATTAATCTCGCACCCCCTCAATTAAAATTTTAATTTTAAAAATATTTTCTGTCAAGAGTAATGCATCCACAGTGTGCCCCCGGTAGGAATCGAACCTACATTTGAGGCTCCGGAGGCCTCCATTCTATCCATTGAATTACGGGGGCATTGACTTTTTAATATTTTAATATATAATTTTAGTAGATTTTTCACAAGGAGGTAAGGAACGGTGAAGAAGATTCTGAGCGCAATAGGAATTACTTTAGTGGTTAGTTTACTAATCGCAGTAGGAGTGGGAGGCGCCGCGCCACCACCAGGCGGGCCACCACCGCCCGGCCCAGCCACTGGAGACCAAGGAGGCATGCTTCCTACTGGCTTTTTCCCTTATTCAGGTTATCATTATAGCGGATATATAGTCGGAATTAATAAAGCAGATAGAACTTTTTCTCTGTATCTCGGCAGATTGAGTAATTATGAGAGGGCCGCTTCGATTGAAACTCAACCTGTCCAAACCGACACTTCAACTATATTTTACCGCAGGACTGCTAATGGGCCGCTCCAGACAGAATTTCTTAAGTTTGACGACTTAAGATTGTTCCAGCTAGTAGGACTGGCGGCAGCAGAAAAAAACGGTGAAGTATTTTTGAAAATTGAAATTTATGGAGAGCCCAATCAACGGGCCTCTTTATTTTTCGGCGATGAGATAAATGTTTTGCCGATTGCCTTTTTTATTTTTAATAATCCCGCTTTTTTTAATCTTAAACCCCGCTTCCCTGACTAAATCAATCAATTCTTTTTTAGAAAAACAGTGGTAATATCTTTTTGTTTTTTTACCCCAAGGCTCAAGAACATCCTTAAAATCAAGGCCTGATTTTCCTATCAATTTTAAAATGGTATATTTAAACAGAAGAGGAAGCTTCTTTTTGTCGTGAAATTTCCAAACCGTTAAAATCAAAACTCCTCCAGGTTTCAGAATTCTCTTTGCCTCTTCTAAGGATTGCCGCCTTAATTCTTCGGAAGGGATGTGGTGCAAAACGGCAATATTATAAATTTTATCAAAGTAGTCGCTCGGAAAAGGTAAATTCAAAACATCGGCAGTTTGAAATTTTGTCTGAGGGTAATTTCTTTTGGCGATTTCGATTAATCTTTCAGAAAAATCGACCCCGATATAATCAACTTTTTTCTTTCGGAATAATTCAAGCCATCTCCCATTTCCACAACCTAAATCTAAAATTTTTTCGCCTTCAGCTAGATAATTATCGAACAAAAAGACCAACTCTGGCCAAATTTCTTTTCGCGTCACTGAAAACTCATCAGCAATTAAGTTGTAATCTTGGCGAGTTTTTTCTAACAAATATTTTGCGTATTTTCTATCCATCGAAAGAAATTGAAAATTTATTGACCGAGCTTCTATAAGAAGCGAAGGTGAAGAAGAGGATGAAATCCTCTTCGCCTAAGATTGGGCAAAGATATTTTCTCCAAAAATATCTTTTTCAAATGTTTCAATTTTGAAACATTTAAATGAATTGAAAATTCATTGATTATGAATTTTTTGGAAACTACCCCGAACAAATCCCTTCGGGATTATACGGGGCAAGCAATTAAAGAAATAATCAAAACGTTAATCCAAAGGAAGATTAAGTCTTCCGTTGGTTTAGCTAAAATTAAAAGGGAAATGGCCAAAAAATATAAAATACCCTGCCCGAATAATATTTCTCTACTAAAAACTTATCATGAGATGGTTAAAAATAAAAGAGTGAAGCTTTCGGGAAAAGTCGATGAAGCCTTAGCTTCATCTTCAGCTTCATTTTTACTTCGTAAAAACTCGCTAATTGAGAATTTGCTCAGAACTCGGCCAATCCGGTCTCTTTCGGGAATCGTCAATATCTCTGTTTTAACAAAACCTTATCCTTGCCCAGGGAAATGTCTTTATTGTCCGAGTGAAAAAGGAATTCCTAAAAGTTATGTATCCGGCGAGCCGGCCGTAGAAAGAGCTAAAAGGTTAAAATTTGACCCTTATTTACAAGTTAAAAAAAGAATTGAGATGCTAGAGATTGAAGGACATCCGACAGATAAAATTGAATTGAGAATTATTGGAGGAACCTGGAGCTATTATCCCAAAAGATATCAAAGTTGGTTTATTGCAAGCTGCTTCGCGGCTTGCAACGCTGAACTACGCCGAACTATACGCAGAACTACGCTGAAAGACTTAGAAAGAACCCAAAAATTGAATGAAAAGGCGAAATATAGAATTGTTGGACTATCAATTGAGACGAGGCCGGATTTTATTAATAGCAGAGAGGTGAAATGGTTGAGAGAATCGGGAGTGACAATGGTTGAGCTTGGAGTGCAATCGGTTTATGACGATGTTTTGAAATTAAACTTAAGAGGGCATACGATAAAAGAAACAGTTCTGGCAACAAAATTGTTAAAAGACGCCGGTTTTAAAGTTTTGTATCAGATGATGCCCAACCTGCCCGGTTCCGATTTAAAACAAGACAGGAAAATGTTTGAAGAATTGTTCAAAAACCCCGACTTTCAGCCAGACCTTCTGAAAATTTATCCTTGTGCCTTGCTAAAAAAAACTCCTTTATATAAATGGTGGAAAAGAGGAAAATATAAGCCTTATGCCAAAAAACAGCTGATAAGTCTTATTAAAAAAATTAAAAAGAAAATCCCTTATTATGTCAGGATCCAAAGGATAACCAGAGATATTCCTTCTCCCAGTATTGTGGCAGGACCAGCTAAAATATCCAACCTTCGTCAGGTTGTTGCTAAGGAAGCTGAACGAGAGGGCTGGAAATGTAGATGCATTAGATGCCGAGAAATTAGGGAAAATTATAACCCGAAAGAAAAACTTTATCTTTTTAGAGAAGGCTATAAAGCTTCTAAGGGGAAAGAGGTCTTTTTAAGTCTTGAAAATAAAAAGAGAACGAAACTTTATAGCTTGCTTCGACTAAGAATTACCTCGGAGAATAGAGCAATCGTCCGAGAAGTTCATACTTATGGACAATTAGTTCCGATCGCTAAAAAAGAACTAGCGCCTCAGCATAAAGGACTAGGCAAAAAACTGATGAAAGAAGCAGAAAAAATAGCAAAAAAAGAATTCGGCTTAAAAGAAATTTCAGTAATTTCCGGGGCAGGAGCAAGAAGCTACTACAGAAACTTAGGCTACGAGCTAAAGAATACTTATATGACAAAAGTCTTTCTCTAAAATTTTTCTGATTTGGTTTTTCAAATAAGGAAGGCGAGCTTCTATTTCTTTTTGCTTTTCCATTGAGCAACTTGTTGATGTTTTTGGTAGATAAATCTGCTTGGCGTCCGATAAGCAGTTCTTCCTTTTTTCGCTTGTTTTGAAGAATATTTTTTCATAAAACATCTGGTAAATGATCTATTCCACCAAATTCGGGAATAATAATGCAAGTGATTTTTAGAGCAGGGTCTAATTTGGGAGCAATTATTTCTTCAGCTCCGATACTTTCACAATTATCCTCAATTAAAATATCGGGTTTAACTCCAGCTACTACATCTTTATATTCCTCACCGCGCTCTCTATAATGAAGCACTCCTTCTGGAAAATTATACTTCTTCAAGATATTTTTAATTATTTCTATTTCTTCTCTCTTCTTTCTAGAAGTTATGTAGGAGATCTCGTGACCTTGATTTTTCCAGTTGATAATCTTATTTACAGCATCTTTAACCGGAAAATAAGAAGCGTAATCTCTGGGTTTTTCTTTGGAACTCGATATTATAATTGTTCCTTCTGTAAAAATAAGAATTTTCATCGTATGGTATTATTTTTTAATAATTTACCAGAATTTTTCCATGTCTTTTTTACTGAGCCGTTATATCCTGCCTTTTGGTAAAGTTCTTCAGGGTTATTGAAATAATATTGAAAATTAATTCGGAATTTAGACTCAACATCTCGATATCCGGGATAAAATCCGTTTCGAAGTTTTTGGATAGCATATCCAATAATTTTTTGTCTTATTAACTCTTTTTCTTCGGGAGTTTTGCTGGCAAATTTTCTGTTATATTTTATTCCCGCTAATTTAGCCATTTCTCTTATTCCTCCTGGAAAATGTAATTTTATTAAACATCTAAATTTTCGTTGAATCTCTTTATGGGTTGGAAAATGTCCTTTTTTAATTTCTTCTTTCACAAAAGTTATTATTCTTTTTTTAAATTTCTCTTTATCAAAATTTCTACTCATCCGATAATTAGAAATTAATTCTGGATCCATATTAAGCTGTTTATAAATTTCTCTAGTTCCGCTAGGAAAATAGCTATCTGGATTGACTCTGAATCTTTGAAAAATTTCATGCCGTGGAACATATTTCCCTTCATTCAACTTCTTTTTAACATATCTTAAAATTCTATCATGAATTTTTTTATAAATCTCTTCTTTCCCATAAGAAATTGAGGAATTTCTTATCCATTCTAAATCTTTTAATTCTTTAGGCATTTTAAATTGAAGAAGTAATTGTTTTAAATCTTTGCCGAAAAGAATTTTAATATTTAAGGGTAAGTTCTTAAATGTTTTTCTATCGGTGCTCGTCACTAAATATCCGTAAGGCGCTTTAAGAAGCTTAATATATCTTTTCAGTTGTAAAATCTCATTTCTAATATACGGTGAATTTTCAGCCTGCCCGATTTTTCCAAATTTCTGGAAAGCTTTTATTTCTACTGGAATAAGCCGTCTTTGCTCGTCTTCAACAATAATATCAGCTCCATTTGGCTTAGAAGGGCCAATAGATATACTTTTTATTTTATAGCCTAACTTCAAAAATAATTTACTAACTATATCTGCTAATTTCTTCTCTTTTTTATATCTCAAAAATGGATTTGGATCTCTTTTATATTCTATTTCTGCTAATCTATATAATTTTCTTATAGAACCTTCTATGTTTGTGTGAAATATCTCACTAATCTCATTGTAAGTAGGATAAAAACCTTGCCTCACTTTTATCCGAATATAATTGAGAATTTGCTCTTTTAATTCTTTCCGATCCCTCAACCTCCCCGTTAAAGGAATGTCTGCCGTTTGATATAACTCTCGCATCCCCTTTGGAAAGTAAGTTTCTAATGAAGTAGAAAATTTTCTCTCTATAGCTACTCGAGAAGATCTTATACTCTTCTTGAGTTGCTGATTAAAATATTTTATTATTTGTTTTCGTCCTTTAGTAGTACTTCCGAGCCCTCGCCTTTTTTCTTGTCCTTTATATATGGCTTTTCTTTTCTTTTGTTCGGGAGAAAATCTAAATCCACAAAGTTTATATAATGTATTCATTCCTTTAGGAAAACAGCTCCAAAAAGAGACCTTTAATTTTTTATCGATTTTTCTCGCAGAAGGAACTATACCAGATTTTCTATATTCTCTCTTCACAAAATCAATTATCTTTTTTCTTTTGAACTCTCGAAGTTCTCTCCATTGTTTTTCTAAAAACCTTTTTTTATTTTGCTTAGGCGAAAATGTAAATCCGCACAGTTTATATAGTCCGCTCATACCGTCCGAAAAGTAGGATCGAAGACAAACACCGAATTCCTTATTAATTTCTTTTAATGAAGGGACTATTCCAGTTTTTCTATATCCTGTATTTGCAAAATTAATTATTTTCTTTCTTGCTCCCACTTTATTTTTATTCATAATTTATTGAACTATATAATCTTTTTATAGCCGAAACACGTTCTCGGTTTTCTATTTTCGCTCTTTTTATTGCTTTCTCCAGAATTGTAATAATATTTGAATATGTGGGTAAATCTATGCTGTACGGAACGTGATCCTTCCCTCCTACCGTGAATGAATATCTAGCCGGGTCTTCATAAGAAGGCTTGGCGCCGTAAATGACTTCAGCTACTAGAGACAAAGCTCGAATGGTTTTTGGTCCCACGCCCTTAAGAGATAAAAGCTTTTCAAAATTTTCTGGATTTTGTTCTTTGGCAAAAAAGATAGTTTTTCCCAATCTTTTTAAATCAAACTTTTCTTTCAAAACCGGATGCCAGTGAAACTCAACATCATTTAACTCCATTTCAGCAAATCCGGGAAATCGCTTTTGTCGAATCAACGCATTGGACTTCTCAGAAATCAATTTTATATCTTTTAAAAAAGTTTTTGGTTCCTCTTTAACTAACTCAGTTGAAATCTCTTTATTTTCTCTGCTTTCTCTTGCCACCAAATTTAGGGGTTTTAATTTTACATCAGCAATAATTCCCGAATGAGGTTCCTCAACAAATTCATTAACATTTGAAGATAACCAATGATACCTACGAGCCTTTTGAATTGCTGGGGCCATCGCCTGCTGAATTACCGTCCAATGACCATTTTTTGTAAAAATAAAATTATGGTGATAGAGCTGGAAAGGGACTTGAAGATTTTGGATTAGAGAACTATCAACTTTTGCTGCCATTTTACTAGCATAGATAAGTTTATTGGATTTTTCTTGAGTTAACCCTAAAACTTCACTATATTTTTCAATTTCTTCAGGAGTTTTCCTTGAAACTTTTTTCCCTCCGCAAATAAAAATACCGAGGTCGGATTGTAAATCTCTTAACGCTTCTTTCAGAGCGCCCATAGTTATAGTAGTCGTACCTGAACTATTCCAGTCCATCGCTGAAGCAGCGCTTAAAGATTGAAACCAAACTGGATCGCTGAGTCGTCGAATAAATTCTTCGCTTCCAAATTCTTCAATAATAGCAATAGTAATTGCCTTCAAGAGTCTTTTCATCCTTTCGAATAACCAATAAGGGCACTTTCCTGTATCGAGAGGTAATTGAGCAACGCCTGTTCTCATGTCAAAACTTCTGCTTTCTTATAGATTTCTTGCATTGAAGAAAAATAACTAGGGATAGCAACCCTTAATTCTCTTTGAATAACATTATAACCGCAAGGTAAATTTTCTTTAGAACGATTTTTTACGAAACTGACCATTTCGGCTCTAATTTTTTCTTTTTCTGCTTTCGTAGCTTTTCTGCCACTCATTCGTTTTTTGTGTCCAGGATACTTTACGCCCGCTAATTTATATGCTTCAAAAATATCTTTAAAATAAGAATGGAGGTTTATTTTAAATTTTTTTTGAATTTCTCGAGTAATAGGGTATTTATTTTGTTTGGCATACATTTTTATATATTGGATAACTTCCTGTCTCATTTTTCGTATTACTGTCTCGGAATTAAAATTTGGGAAAGTCGAGGCAATAAACTCTAAATCTTCACCGAGATCACTTTTTGGAGGAATTGTTTTTATAATATCTTTATGAAACCAGATCTTAACATTCTTGGGAACCTTGTTTTTATATCTCGGCTGGAGATCTTCCGCAGTTGTGATAATAATCCCAAAAGGACCCTTCAGCTCTCTTATGTATGTGCTAATTTGGCTAATAGGATTTCTTGGAATTAAACGCGCGGGAAGGTAAGAATTTTTACGGAATGCTTTTAATTCGATAGGTATGAAATTGCCATTCTTTTTTACAACCATATCAGGGCCAATTTTATTTTGTTTTGAGATTATTTTGTAACCACGTTGCCCAAGAATATATTGAGCAATTTTTAATAATCTTCTTTCTTTTTCCAATCTCCAGAAAGCACTAAATTTCTCTTTTCCCAACCCCGCTTTCTTAATGATTTCCTTTATCCCTCCGGGAAAGTAAGTTTCTGTACCAATGTTAAATTCTCTTCTCATCTCATGTATGTCCGGAAAATATCGCTCATTTTTTACTTTCTCTTTAACGTATGACAGAACAGCTTGTTTTGTTTGTTTTCTCTCTTCTTTAGTTCTTGGCCCAAAATGAGGTTCAAATTTTACTCCTGCATATCTATATGCTTCCCGCAAACTCTTAAAATAATTAATTATGCCGATTTTAAACCTCGATTCTATTTCTCTCCTTGCAAGTTGTTTTCCTTTCTCGCCCTCTAATCTTATTAAATTTATAATATCTTTTCTGACAATTTTTTCTTTTTTTAATCTTCTATCTGTCCAAAAATTACTTCTTTTGTATTTTAAACCAGCTAATTTGTACGCCTGAGCAATATTTTTAAAATAAGTATGCAAGCCGATCTTGAATCTTTTTTTAATTTCTAAAAATCCTGGATAATGATTTTCCTTTACATTATTGTGAATGTATTTAGCAACTCTATATCTAGTCGCTCGCATCTCTTGTTGAGTTAATCTTTTCATATTCTACTTAATTTTAACAAAAAACTGGCTTTTCAGCCAGTTTAGATTCAAGATTACAGAGAACTGTTCTCTGTTATTTGGCTCGTGAGACGCGAATTAAGCCCGAACAAGGAATAATTTCTATTCCTTTTTGTTCTAATTCGTCTAAAAACAAATTCACCCCTAAAGAATCTGAAGACATGTGGCCAGCAATAACTACGCGGATGTTTGCCGCTTCTGCCTCCTTTCTTGCTTCCTCTCGCATATGCATTCCGACTACAGTACCGATTCCAGCTTGAGCCATCTTTTCATAAATTTTAGGGGAGGGTTCGGTACCGCCAGTGATCTCAGCTATTGATATCTTACCGCAATGATTTTCTTCCGAGCCAACAAAAATTTTAGGGCCAGCTCCGATTTTCATTGCTTCTTTGTATTCCGGTATTTCTTTTAATAAATCCATTAAATCCCCCAATCTTTCTGGATTTTCTTTTTCCACTTTTTCTTTAATAAACCTCGCTGCTAAATTATCACAAGGAGTATGAGAATTTATTAAGTTGAGGCCGAGCAGCTTGGCTGCATCAACCGTCCTTTGATGATTAACGGCATTCACGCCTCTGGCCACTTCCTCAATTCTTTCTCTCATCAGCCCTTCGGCAATATTAATTGGCACCCCATATTGGCTTAAAACATCACACTGTAAATCCATTACATCTGCTAGATGAGCCAACCCTTTACCTAAGGGATGGTGAGCGATAACCAAATCGATTCCGCCAATTTCTTTTGCCATTAAAATTTCGGCTGGTTCAATGTCAATTCCCACTAATACTCGTTTAATTTCTTTGTCTTCAGCAATATGATAAATTCTGGAATCCAAATAAGGATTTTCTAAGGATTCTATATCAAATTCTTCTTTTTCTTTCCCAGAAAGCTTTTCGTATTTTCCTCTTTTTCTCTTCAAAAGTTTCTCAATCCCTCCTTTTCCTCGAAAATCAGCTTCAATCCCTTTACTTATCGCCAGGTTGTAGATCTCGTTTATTTTCATCTTGTTTACCCAGTAGAGCAACTTCGACTCGCTTCGCGATATTAGGTTTTCTTTCAGAAAACCTTGTCGAAGTTGTTTTACTGGGTTTAAATAATTTTTGATAAAGCTGTGAAATTAATTTCTCTTGTTCTTTTAAATCTAAAACTTCTCGACGAATGCGAGCTTTTTCGCGACGAATATATTTGCGTAAAGATTGCGGCATCTTCTTTGGTTGCATTGTAATTGCCTATTACTCTTCCCATTTTACTCGCCTTTAATCACGGCTAATGGTTGTAATCTTGCTACTTTTTTTGAGAGTCCGGCCTGATGGACAACATCAACTACTTGTTCCACGTCTTTGTAAGCAATCGGAGCTTCTTCAGCAATTCCCCTTAATGACCGACATTTTACAATAATACCTTTTGATTCTAAACTGTTTACTACTTCTTGTCCAGAGACCCTTCTCATTGCTTCATGCCGGGACATAGCTCTGCCCGCCCCGTGACAAACCGTGTACCAAGCCTCCTTAGATTTTTCTGTTCCTACTAAAACGTAAGAGGACGTACCCATAGATCCGGGCACGAGTACAGGCTGTCCTGTAGATTTATATTTTTCTGGAATCTCAGGATGTCCTGCAGGAAAAGCTCTGGTTGCTCCTTTTCTATGAACAATTAACTTCATTCTTTCTCCATTAACTTCGTGTTCCTCAATTTTCGCGATATTATGAGCTACATCATAAAGTAATTTCAAGTTAGCTTTTTCTCCTAATATTTTTTTCCAAGCCTCTCTAGTATAATGAGTAATCATGTGCCGATTTGACCAAGCATAATTGCAAGCTGCACACATTGCTTTAAAAAATCTCTGACCCTCAGGCGAGTTAAATGGAAGGCAAGCCAATTCTCTATCAGGCAATTCTATACCATATTTTGGAAGGGCGTTCATTACTATTTTTAAGTAATCAGTACAATTTTGGTGACCGAGTCCGCGAGAACCGGTATGAATAAACACTACAACCTGATTCTTAAATAAGCCAAAAGTTTTAGCTACTTCCTCGTCAAAAATTTCCTCAACTTTATCAAGTTGGCAGAAATGGTTGCCACTCCCAAGTGTTCCAACCTGATCTCTCCCTCGATTTTTTGCTCTCTCAGAAATACAAGAAGCATCAGCTTCAATCATTTTCCCTTTTTCTTCACAATTCTCAATATCCTCGTTCTCGCCATAACCTTGTTCAACTAAATATGGCACCCCTCCTTCCAAAATTTTGTCTATTTGCTCAATACTCAGTTTTATTTTTCTACCTCTCCCTAATCCAGAAGGAACCTGATTTTGAATTTCGGTAGCTAATTTATCTAAATAAGGACGGATTTCTTTTTCTGTATATTCAGATTTTAATAACCTAACCCCACAGTTTGAAACAACAAAATTATCAGCAATGAAATTATGATCTGGATGATTTACTGTAAAATCGTAAACAAAATCTTGGTAGGGGATTTTCTCTATTTTTTCTATTTCATCCCAAACTAAACCGCTTTGCTCCAATCCTTTAGTAGTTTCCTGCAAGTAATCTTTAAATAAGGGGAAATTCGGGGGTATACGAGGCGTAATCTTCTTAACTCCTTTATTAAGCTTCCAGCATACGTCCATGATAAATCTTTTTGTTAAAGGATTGCCTGTGGCAAGTTGATTAGCTATTTTTTGATAGCTTAATCCGGTTTTTAATAATTGAGGAATGGTTATTTTTATCGTTGTTTCTTTTTCTTTTAAAACTTTCTGTTTCAATTTAAGATATTGGATGCCTACGTTAGCAAAAAAAGCTCTTTCTTGATTGTATTCAAAACCAATCTTACCCCAGAGGTTAAGTAAATTTTCCATAGCTGGAGAAATCACTAAATTTAATCCCCAAGAAACTTGTCCTTTAGTATTAATATGTTTTTTATCCTTTGGCTGCTCAATATAAAGAACTCTTACTCCGAATTCTTTCAAAAGTTTAGAAATATCATTAAGATAATCTTTTGCATTACCCAATAATTCTATTCTTTTCCCCACTGGAAAACTTGGAGCATTAAAATTCCCTCTTCTGTCCAATCTTCGATGTGGACATCTTAATTCGCAGCCAAAAAGAGAAGCTAAAAATAACCTTTTTTGCCATAGTGGAGTTTTAAAAATCCATTTAGGGACTCTAAATGATTGATTCACTTTTCTTCCTCGCGGAACTCCAAGTGCTTCCAAAAACACCACTAAAGAAGAGGCATTCACCAAAAAAGAATAAGACTCATGGTATTGCCCATTTCGAGAATCTTTTCTTTTCCTAAAATAAAGAGGTGAAGGAGTATAACCAATTTTCTTTATGTCTTCTCTTACTTTTTCTAAATCTTCGGGCTTTCCTTCGAAATCAAATACCCCATCTCCTCTTTTTCCAATAAAATTCATTGAAGCGTCACCAAAAACAAATCCCATTATTTTTAATATATAGGGTAGTTTAGGATGGCTATAAGTTAAAGGTAAAAGGTTGCGGTACTTTAATTTTTCTAAAATTATATTAAATCTCTTACTGCCTTCTTTAATTCCTGCTTTTTTAAGGACGCCCCTTACATCTTTTTCGTCAATTATTACCCGATTTAGGGGTTTCTTATAAGAAACGCCTTCAAATGAATAAATAGCGATCTTATCCCTCAGATTTAATTTCCTTAATTCCACCATTCCTTCCGGAGTATAAAAAGGGTGTTCTGGGGTGGCTTTAATTTCTCTTCTGGTCTTGGTAGTAATTTTTAATATAGATGGCGTTTCCTTTCTAAGAAAATTAAAGGGTATAGAATTTTCTATTTTATCTTTTTTAAAATCTACACACTTAATTTCCTCGCGATCTTTTTTTTCTAAACTTTTCATTGGGAGATAATATCCCAAAGAATGAAGAACTTTCGTATCTCCAGAAAGACAATTTTGATCATAGCCTATACCGCCGGGCGAAATCATCCCTTCTGGAAAATTAGTTGCAGCGACCCCCCCAATTACAAATCCATAGCCAGTGTGAATGTCAGGCATAGCTAAACTGTACTTCACAATACCAGGGAGAGTAGCAACATTTATTACCTGCTTTATTGCGTCCTCTTCTACATCCCCTAATATCTCCTCCGAAGCATAAATTCGGGCGGGAACTTGCATATCTGACCTGAAAGATTTAGGAATTTCCCATAAATAACCAGTTATTTTTTTGAAATCAGATTTTTGCATAGTAATAATTAATTTTATCTCATTTTAAAAGTAATTTCAATCAAAAAGAGCCGCCTTTTAGTTGCGACTCTTTTATGGAGAGTATTTCCTTCCCCTCTTTATTCTTCCCTCTTGTTTTATGGACATTTCAAACCAGTTCAATTTTTTTGGTTTTTGTTCCTCTTTTTGCTCCGTAGATTTAAAGACGATGGAAGGAATGGGCTTTGAAGGATGTTCCCAGCAGAAAGCACCGCAGTTTCCACAAACACCATCTGGCTGTCTTGAATTTCTGAAAATCCCATAATAAACTAGTGGTTTTAATATCGTCTTTTCCCCGCAATTCGGACACTCCAAACTATTTTCTTCTATCATTGCCGACTTCCTCCTTAAATTATGAAAGGGCTTTATCAAATATCAAACAATACAGTTCCCTCCCAAATTTTATTTTCGGTTTGTTTTACTTCTAAGTCGTGGAAGGTGACGGCTTTAATATCCTCCCCGAATCCATCTACTTTCCGGCCGATTAATTCACCTTCTAATTCATTATCTTTAAACTTTTTGAATTTAAAATCAAGATATACTTCTTTGTTAACTTGGCTCAAATAGAGGACCTCATTCAAAAAATCAACCAAAAGAGCAGCTAAATCAATTGATTTTATTTTAACTTCTCTTTTTATTTTTTTATCGCTTTTAATCTCTGGTTTTTGAGACTCTGCCATCGCTAAGAGCATATTTAAAAAAAGCTCTTTTTTATCTTTGCCAAAAGCTCTAATTTTTAAATCGGCTTTGTGCCCTAAGGTCTCGTATTTTTTCATATTCTTCCTTGACGACTTGCCGGTCGTCCCAGGGAATCTTTTTGCCGCCTTTTACGCAAATCCAAGGCTCACATCCTTTCCCAGTGATTATTACCACATCCCCGGCTTGGGCCAACTTTATGGCTTCGTTTATTGCCGCCCTCCTGTCCAGAATTTTCTTTGCTTTCTCCTTACAACCCGAAGCAACCTGTTCAATAATTTCCATCGGATTTTCGTCGTAAGGGTCTTCGTTGGTGATAATAACTTCGTCACAATGTTTTCCAGCCAACTCCCCCAAAATTGGCCTTTTCCATTTGTCTCTACCTCCGCCGCAAGAACCTAATACGCATACTAGTTTATTAGTTGATACGTTAGCGAGTTGATGAGTTAGGGTTTGATAAACTTTTTCGAGGGCATTAGGAGTAAAAGCATAATCAACAAAAACTTTAAAAGGCTTTGAGACTACTTCTTCCATCCTTCCCGCGACTCCCCCCACTTCTTCTACTGCCCCTCGACACGCTTCCAAGCCAATTCTTTGCGATACCCCAACACAAATTGCCGCTAAAGCATTGTAAACATTGAAGTCGCCGATCAATTTTAATTTGAATTGGGTGTTCTTAGTATTAATATCTCCTTTGGCAAGGCCATAAGTATATTTTTTATTAGCCGGGAATTGCAAAAAGTATTCGGCATTTTTGTCGTCAATATTAATGACGTGAACATTTTTAACGGCCTGAAAAAGTTTTCCTTTGGCGGCGCGGTAATTTTCAAAACTGCCATGGGACTCAATGTGCTCTGGAGCTAAATTGGTAAATACGGCGATGTCAAAATAAATGAAACGATGACGATATTGCTTAATCCCTTCGGAAGTCACTTCCAAAACCGCATATTGACAGCCGGAATCGGCTGCCTGCCTTAGAAATTTTTGAATAAAAAAACGGCCAGGCATTGTCATTTTAAAAGCGTTCGGCCATTCTTTATCTGTGACCTTGAACCTAATAGACGACTGAGAGGCGGTTTTAAAACCTGCTTCTTCAAAAATTTTTGTTATAAATTCAACTACTGTGGATTTTCCATTTGTGCCCGTTACTCCGATTACTTTCAACCTTTTTGAAGGAAATCGATAAATTAAAGCGCCTAAAAATGCTAGAATAAGGTGATAGAGGCTCAAAACGGACTTGGGAATAAATTTTTTAATTAAGCTTTTCACAAACCGAACCTCGTTTACGAGGTGAAGGTGAAGAAGAGAATAAAATTCTCTTCGCCTTATTCATTTTAACATGTTCAAATTAGAATCTCCATTCAAACCGACGGGTGACCAACCCCGGGCAATTGAAAAAATAGTAAAAAACTTAAAAGCCGGCGCAAAACACCAGGTGCTTTTAGGGGTTACGGGCTCGGGAAAAACTTTTACCATGGCTAAAGTAATTGAAAAAAGCCAAAAACCAGTTTTGATAATTTCGCATAACAAAACCTTAGCTGCCCAATTATACCAGGAATTCAAAGAGTTCTTTCCGGAAAACGGGGTTCATTACTTTGTTTCTTATTACGATTACTATCAACCCGAGGCATATATCCCCCAAACAGATACTTATATTGAAAAAGACGCCAAGATTAATGAAGAAATTGATAGATTGAGACATGCTGCCACTCAAGATTTGTCGAACAGGGAAGATGTGATTGTGATAGCCTCAGTTTCCTGTATTTATAATATCGGCTCACCAGAGACTTATCGGGAAGTTTCTTCAGAGATTAAGCCTGGCCAAAAAATAAAAAGAAAAGATTTAATTTCCCATTTAACCAATTTACAATATCAGCGAAATGATATTGATTTTAAACCCGGCACTTTTCGCATTAGAGGAAATATTATTGATATTTTTTTGGTTACCGGCCAAGAGATTCTAAAAGTTGAGTTCTCGGGCGACAAAATAGATACTTGCTATTTGGGCGATCGCCTTCTTAACAAGTATCGATTATTTCCGGCGCACTTTTGGGTTGCTCCTCAAGAAAAGTTAAGTATTGCTATTGAAAATATAAAGCTGGAGTTGCAAGAAGAGCTTAAAAAACTAAGAAAACGAAAAAAATTAATAGAAGCTCAGAGGTTGGAGCAAAGGACGAATTACGATTTGGAAATGATAAAAGAAGCTGGCTATTGCCATGGAATTGAAAATTATTCAAGGCATTTGGAGTTTAGGAAGCCGGGCCAGCCTCCTTATACTTTGATTGATTACTTTTTTAAAAATTTCCTCATTTTTATTGATGAATCTCATGTGACCCTGCCCCAGATTCACGCCATGGCAGTTCAAGACAGGGTCAGAAAAAAAACTTTAATTGAATACGGCTTTCGCCTTCCTTCAGCTATTGATAATAGGCCCCTGACTTTTAATGAATTCGAAGAGAGAATTAACCAAGCAATTTATGTTTCGGCTACTCCGGCCGAGGAAGAAAAGACGAAAACCCTTCGGCAGGCTCAGGGCAAGAAATATATCGTTGAGCAATTAATTAGACCGACTGGGCTATTAGAACCCTCGATTGAAATTAGGCAGACTAAAAATCAGGTTGAAGATTTGATCCAAGAGATAAAAAAAAGGATTGCCAGAAAACAAAGGGTTTTAGTCCTTACTTTAACCAAGAGGCTGGCTGAGGCTCTTTCTGACTATCTGGTCGAAAGCGGCATTAAAACCCGATGGCTCCACGCTGAAGTAAAAACCTTAGAAAGACCTCAAATCCTCAAAGAACTGAGAGAGGGGAAATGCGACGTTTTGGTCGGCATTAATCTTTTGAGAGAGGGATTGGATTTGCCAGAAGTGGCTTTAGTGGCAATTTTAGATGCAGACAAAGAAGGATTTTTGAGAAATGAAACTACTTTAATTCAAACCATGGGAAGGGCTGCCAGGCATCCCGAAGGTCGTGTTATTTTATACGCCGACAAAATGACTAAATCTATGAAGGCAGCCATCTGGGAAGTTTCAAGAAGGAGAAAAATTCAAGAAGACTTTAACAAAAAACACAACATTATCCCGAAGCCGATTATTAAAGCGATCAGAGAATGGCCATTTGCTGCCAGAGAGAAAACGGCGGGTATTGAATTTTCGACAGTCCGAGATATCACGTTCTTAGAAAATGAAATGAAGACAGCCGCTAAAAATTTAGACTTTGAAAGGGCGGCCGGAATCCGCGACTTGATCCTTCGACTCCGCTCAGGCCGTTCGAGGCTCTGAAGAGCCCTCAGGCTCTCGAAGAGATCAATACTGAGTAAGCCGAAGTATTAATACTGAGCAAATCGAAGTATTGATAAAAAATATTAAAAGTGGTAAAGATAACACGTATGGCGATAACTAAATCTGCAAAGAAAGCTCTGCGCCAAAGCGCGAGAAGAAGAGCCGGAAATATCAAAAAACAGAGAAAACTAAAAAACCTCTTAAAAGAGGTCAACAGTTTGACTGCCCAGAAAAAAGTCGAGGAGGCAAAAAAGCTTTTGCCTCAAGTTTATAAACTATTAGACAAAGCGGTAAAGGTCGGGTTAATCAAAAAAAATACTGCAGCAAGAAAAAAATCTAGAATCACCAAGTCGATTGCTAAATACTCGCAATAAGCAAATCTAAGGCGACCTCGGGTTCCATTTTACCAGTTTTTACGCACACATCTACCTCAAAAATTTTTTGGTAGATTTTTTTTAATTCTGGAGCCGTAAATTTTTGGGCCTGGGGATAATTTTTTTTAACAATATAGGGGTGGAGTTTAGCGATTTTTGAAATAGCATAGGGAGATTGATATTTTTGGCTGAGATCTTTAATAATCAATAAATTCCGAAATTGGAAATTAATCATTGAAAGAAGATATAAAGGGTGGTCGCCTTTTTCTAAATGCCGGTGAATTAATTTTAGGGCCTGCTTCTTATCTCTTAAGGCTAAAAAATCAATGGTTTTAAAAATATCTGCTTCTGCCGCTTTTGGCTTCACTAAAAGCTCAATATCTTCTAATGTAATTTTTTTCTTGTTTTTATAGCTGACGAGTTTTTTTATTTCATTGGAAAGCTGCCAAAGATCTTCACCGACAAATTCAATAAGCCTCGCTAAGACTGCTGGATCTGCTTCTGCGCCATAATTGCTGAATTCTTTTTTAACCCAGTTTTTTAATTTTTGGCCATCTAATAGTTTGAATTCTTGCGATTTGCCTGATTTTTTAAGAAACCTCGCCAGGGAGTCATTGGCCGGGACCTCGTTAGCTCCCTCATAAAACAGAATAACGTCATCGGATTTTAAGAATTTCTTGGCATTAGCTAAAAAGTTCTCTTTGAATAATTTGTTTTTTAACGCGTTTTCCAAAACTATTAATTTTTTCTCGGCGAACATCGATACGGCCCGTGTTTTTTCCTGAAAATCCTGGAAATCTAATTGCTCGCCGTCGAAAAATCTCAAATTGAGTCCGCTTTTATGGATTTTTTTGTAATGGGAGATTATTTCATTTAACTTCTGTCTTGATCGATATGTGTCTGGACCAAAAAGAAAGATTAGCATAATTTTTACCCCTCAATGAGTTTTTGGCAGGCCGGGCAAAAATACGCGCCTCTGCCTCCCACTTTAATTCTTTTAATAACTGCCTCGCAGCGACTACATTTTTCCCCTTCTTTTTGATAGACCTTGTGCTGCTTGGCATACTCTCCTTGTCTGCCGCAAGCATCAAGATAGTATTCTACGGACGAACCGCGATATTTAATGGCCGACTTGAGGATTTTTTTGGTATTTTGACAAATATTTTTTATCTCTTGGCTGGTCAGTGTTTTGACAAGACGCAGGGGATGCACCCTTGAAACGTATAAAATCTCATTTGAATAAATATTGCCGATGCCGGCAATAACTTTTTGGTCCATCAACAAAGGCTTAATCTTAGCGCTCGGTCGTTTAGCTAAAAGGTTTTTAAAAGTTTTGAAATCCATTTCTAATGGCTCGGGGCCAAACTCTTTTTCTATTTTTTTTGTCTCTTTAACTTTTTTCCACCAGCCAAATTTTCGTGCATCATTAAAAACCAACTGCGAGCCGTCGTCAAAATAAAAAACCTTGCGGGTATGAGCCGAAGGCGTGCCATTAAAAATTAGCTGGCCAGTTAGTTTAAGATGGAAGAGCAGACTGGAACCGTCTTCAAAATCAATTATTAGAATTTTAGCCCTTCTTCTTACGCCAGTTACCGACTGCCCGTCTAATTTCTTACCGATAAGCTTTCCTGCTAGTTGGCAACGAATTGTTTCAACCTCCGGCAACTCTGGCATATATCACCTTAGAGCAACTTTTATTTTGTCAATGATTTCTCCGGGAGTAAAATGGGCCTTGATTAAATAATCAACCGCCCCTAATTTTAATCCTTTTTCTACGTCTTCTTTTTGGCCAAGATTAGAAAGAATAATCACCGGAATTGAAGCTAGGGTTGAGTCTTCTCTCATCCGTGACAAGACCTCAAAGCCGTCGATGCCGGGCAAAATTAAATCAAGTAGGATTAAGTCGGGATTTTCGCTCTTAATTTTTTTGATTCCCTCTTCTCCATCAATTGCCTCTGCCGCCTCAAATCCTTCTTTGAAAAGCTTTTGAGCAATTAATTCTCTTAAGAATTTATCGTCTTCTATTATTAAAATTTTTTTTGACATATAATTTACTTGCCTATTTGAGCAATAACTTTATCTACTACCTCTTGGGGGTCAAATTCGGTTTTAATCAACCAGTCCTTTGCCCCTAATTTTTGGGCTCGATCGAGTTCTACCGGTTGACCGGAATTAGAGATAACAATAACTGGAATCTTTTTAAGCTCAGGGTCTTTATTTATTTTCTCCATCACTTCAAATCCTCCCATTTTGGGCATAATGATATCGAGTAAAATAAGGTCAGGTTTTACCTCCCTCATTACTTTCAACCCTTCTTCTCCATCTCCGGCAACCGAAATCTCATAACCTTCCTTGGTTAATTTTCTCTGAAGAAGACCGATCATAATCTCCTCATCCTCTATTAGCAAAATTTTCTTCATAAATCAAGTTTTTACTTGTAAAAACGCAGATGGAGAAGAGATTTATCTCTTCGACTTAAACTCGTGGTCGAAGAGAACTTCGTCCTCTTCTTCACCTTCGCTTCTATAAATAGAAGCTCGGTTTTTGATTAAAAGAATCTTGAACGGAGTGAAAGATCCTTGCTATAAGAATCTTCTTTGACATGTTAATTAAAATTTAATTAAGAATCCACAGAAATCGTCTCCCATTCCTATGCACCTCTGTTCTTCCACCGCAACCTTGGCGATAGAGCCCTCTTCGCCGGCCACTGCCAGAGAACCCATTTTTGATATCACCCCGTCTAAATAGCCTTCAATAAATCCTTCTTCAAAAAAACAGAGCTTTTGCAAGACGTTAGGCACCTCAGCGGCCAAGGAAGATTCATAAATTTTAAGCTGGGCCCTTTTTAATTTCGGCATTATCTCTATTTCTACTTTTCCTGCTTTTAAGGTTTCGAGCATTCTCTTGATCTCTTCTAAAACAAGAGAGAGTTCTGATTTTTTGCAATCTGTCCCTATTTTTTTGCCTAATTTCATACCGGCAAATCTTAGGGCAGACTGATATCCAACCGATGCCCATTGAAGCGAAAAAACAATCATTCGGCAGAACCGGATATTAACTTCTTCTCCTAACTCTTTCCTTTTGCTTTTGAGCGGCTTCCCGTCGGCAATATCCCTTAGGTCTTTTGCTAAATCTTCGACAATTTTTTCCATATTTGGAAATCGTTATCTAGCTATGTATTTTTTAGCCAAAAGGTAACTGCCGCGGACCAAATAAACGCTGGCTATCACCTGGATAATGAAGAAAGTGATGAGCAGAACCTGACCGACGATCCACTGATAGAGAATCGGCATCTCAATTATTTCATGAATTGTTGTCCAAACTATAGCTAGCCAGAAAAACTTCCATTCTTCAGGAATCGGCCGCTCCCCATAGAATCGACGCAAATATTTAATGATATAGTAGGCCGCGGCTCCAAATCCGCCGATAATGGGGATGTGCATTAACAAAAAATAAAGACTCATTCCAAAAGGGCCGATAGCTAAAGGGTTTATGGCGTGAAATTCTAAAATTGGCATCATGGTTTTAAGAAGTTACTTCTTTATACAAAAAATAAGCTCCCAGACCAACCAAAGCCCCTCCTAAGGCATGGGGAATGAGCAAAAGAATATTTGTCTCAATCATCCCGGCATTGGGCCATTCGTAATAACCCAGCATCTCTCCAATTTCAGCAATAGCAGTGATAAAAATCCCCCACAAGATAAACTTCCAAGATTTGGGAATTTTTCTTCCGGCAAAATAGCCTCGGGTATATTGAACGATATAATAAGCAGCGACTATGAAGGCGGCGGCTGCGAAAATCAAGCCAAGTAGGGTCGGCCATTTTGGCCAACCAAGAGTTTGACCCATAAAGGTATTGATATCGAAATACTCAAGCCCAATCAGCGGCGGTTGCGGACTTCCCGGTATAACCATAAATAAAATGTCTAATTTCTAATGACCAATTTCTAACGGACGACCTTTATTATATTCTACCCCTCCCAGCCAAGTAAGCAATAGGGCTCGGGTTATACTCATTGTAGCAAAAATTAAAATTCTTTCAAAAATTCAGTGAATTCTTCTTTAAGGGGAAGGGTAAAATAAAAGGTGGTGCCTTTGTTTTCTTCTGACTCAAACCAAATTTTCCCTCCGTGAGCTTCAATAATGTTTTTGGTGATAAAAAGCCCCAACCCCGTTCCTTCGGTTGCTAATCTCATTACGTTTGCTCCTCGGAAGAACTTAGTAAAAACCCTGGCCTGTTGGTCTTTGGGTATGCCCACGCCAGTGTCTTTAATTGAAAACTCTATTTCGTGTTTAAGCCGGCTTAGAGAGACAGTTATTCCCCCGCCAAGTGGAGTGTATCTGATAGCATTATCTAAAAGATTATTAATGGTTAATCTAATTTTTTCTACATCAATCTTAACTTTTGGCAATTTTTTTATTGGCTTTTTGAACTCAAACTTAATGCCTTTTTTTTGGACTTCTTCTTTTAAAGAGTTAATCACAAATTGAACTATGCTCTCAAATTGAGCAAAGCTGGGCTTATAAAGGTATCTTCCTTCTTCAATTCTCGTTACGTCCAACAGGTCGTTGATTAAAGCAATCATCCTTTCGTTTGATTGATAGGTTTTTTCGATAAATTCTCTTTGCTCGGCGGTGATTTCTCCTAAATCTCCATCGAGAAGCATCCTCAAAGTCCACTTTATCGCAGCAAGAGGCGTCCTTAGTTGATGAGCGGCCAGAGAGACAAATTCGGTTTTAATCCGCTCAACCATTTTTTCTCGAGTAATATCGTGCAAGACAACGAAGGTCCCCAAGACTTCTTGGCCGCTCATCATTGGAACAGTAGAAACTTCCAAGGTTAGATTGTCTTTGACCGGTAATTCTTTTCTATAAACTCCTTTGATTTCTGCTCCCAAAATACTAATTAAAGGATGAAGGTTCGGGATTTCGGCAAGTTCTAAAACGGTCTTTCTCGTCATATTTTTGGCCTTAATCCCAAAAAACTCTTCAGCTTGAAGGTTGGCTGAAGAAAGGCGCCCTTCTTTGTCAAATACCAAAAGCCCGTCGGCAAAGTTAACAATAATAGCGGTCGTTTTGTCTCGCTCCTCTTCAGCCTTCTTCCTTGCCTCGTCCACATCTTCTAAAACATTAGTCAGAGCTTTCCTCGACTCCTCAACATCCTCTAACATATTCATTAAAGCCGTCCTTGATTCTTCTAATTCTTTCGTCTTTTTCTCCAATTCTTTGAGCTCGGTTTCTCTTGTTTCTCGGGTTTCTGTCAACTCAAAATCTCTTCTGACCAAAAGTTTGGCAATTCTATCTAGCTCGTCTCTTTGTTTCTCCAATTTAGCTACAGCTTCCGAAAGTTCTAAATCCCGCCTTACCAGAAGTTTAGCAATCCGATCCATTTCTGCCAGCTCTTGCTCTCTTTTCTGACTAATTTCTGAAAGCTCGGCAGTGACTGTTTGTTGGTTTGTTTCTCTTGCTTTAGTAATCGCTTTTTTGTTTAAGTTTTTTCTCATTACTTAAAACCCTTAAGCGGCTAGCTTAATTTTGATATTTGTTTTTTTAAAATTTGTTCAATTATCCCAATACCATCAAAGCCACGGTCTCGTTGTGCCAAACTGAAAAGCATTCCGGTCCTAAAATTCCTCCTAAAGGAGCTAACTCTCCGTAGGTGTAAAAACCAATTAAGGGTACTTCTTTTCCTAACACTTTCTGGATCGCCGCAATCTCCTCTCCGATTCTTGCACCCAAAAGTTTATTTCGAGCCATGCAGTCAAAAACAAAAACTGCTTTTGGTTTAACTCCCTTGAGCTGAACTAAAGCCCCTTCAGCTGCCT
>Ga0210049_1000651_pt1 | contig 30138 bp, 18 predicted proteins | sample CryGeyCG2014_300_2_FD_183964 | JGI IMG/M metagenome (GOLD analysis project Ga0210049, IMG submission 183964) | Groundwater microbial communities from aquifer - Crystal Geyser CG06_land_8/20/14_3.00 (SPAdes) (version 2) | ecosystem: Environmental > Aquatic > Deep subsurface > Groundwater | place... | reverse complement strand
CATCCGCTACTGCCTCTTGTAGGGACAGGGACAAAGGTATACATTGCTTATCGTGATACAGATGGTAAGATGGCAAAGAAGCCAAGTGAACTTGTAGATCCATGGACTCACATAACAACTGGACATGTAAGACCTTTGACTGGACATGCAGGGTTTTTGATTGTCTATCCAGATGGTTTTTCTTATATGATTGATACTATTCCAGCCACCGGTGTAAGAATAACAGATTTGAATGGTTTTAATGATGGGCAGGCACAAAATCTGTGGTTTTTTGATGCTAAATTGAATCAAGAACAGACTACTGAACTTGTTGGATGGTTAGGTAAACGAGTTGGGTCAAATGAAGAAGGAAAACCCAAATATCCATGGGTGTTAAGTAAAAAAGGTCCTCATGAATACAATTGTGTAGGATTAGTTGAGGCGGGGTTGGAATACATATCAGAAAAATTTAAGGATCCAAATCTTAATCTTACCACCAATGAAATTGAAAAAGGTGGTTTTTTCCCTTATGAGCAACTAAAGGAATCATCAAAGAAATTAAAAAAAGTAGATATCACCGACATCTGGCCAAACGAGAAAAAGAATGTGCCACCCCGGCCAAAATCACCTGCCAATGACCACCCTGATGATTATGTTGGGGTATTGTCTCCATCACTTATAACACAATCTGATGCACCATTATCTAATGTGGCTGTTCTTTATAATGGTTTTCCGGATGAGGCAAGTAGTATCATCAGTGATTCTTGCTGGCTTGCACCTGGTTTCAAGTTAGAGGATGCAATGGATTATCCGGCTATTATTATTCCTTCTGGTGGATTGTTTGGTTTGGATTCTTCCGAAATATTAAAGGGAAAAATTGCGCGGTATGTGGAACAAGGTGGGATTGTTGTCTGCTTTGCCCAACAGCATGGGGATGATTTTAAGGCTTTACCTCGGCAGGATGAGGTTTCTGCCTATGGCTGGCAGGAGGATCAATCATGCTGGCAGAATGCAGCCTATATCGAGACAGACCATCCTATATTTGCCTCACAAGTAGCAGCTACTCTGAATGTAGGTGTTGATGGCTACTTCAGCCAATGGCCAAACGATGCAACTGTTCTCCTAAGACGAACCAAAAATCAGATGCCAGCTATGATTTCGTATCCCTATGGCTCTGGTACTGTCATCGCAGCTACCCTGTATTCTGATTTTGGGATATCTCATGGTCTGACATCAAATGATGAATTATTACTTATAAATGACCTTGTCAGCTTTGTTGAGAATAAGGCAAAACCTATCAGAGAATATAAGCCAAAGGATCAGGTTGAGATTGGGATTACCCTTACATATGAAGAGATTTATCGTATGTTCCAAGAAAATCCAATAGATGCTACGGCTGTAACATTTACCTTAAGAGGGGCAGATAAGGCAGTGATTACATCCTATGATTGCTCACTTCAAACACCCTTGTCTTCGAGACAAACCCAAACAGCTACATTTACAACCATATGTCCGGATAAATATGGGATATATTGGATAAATTATACCCTCAAAAATGATAATGGTGAGGTGGTTAAGCCAGAAACAAAGGCACAATGTTTCTTTGTTTCCAAACATCTCACTAACAGTACAAAACTTGATGGTTACAAGATCTGGGCAACAGCAGAGGAACAGGTATTGGCTGGTTCCAATGTGGGTTACACTATCTTTGTCCGCAATGATACGGATAAGGATTTTACTGGCAATATTGGTGTTGGGGTACATGAGGAAAATGCAAGTGGTGGTAGATGGTGGGCTTATGTGGGGACAATTACTGATGTTAGTATTTCAGCACATAGTCAGGGAAACTTTACCTTTACTCAGCAGATGCGTATCTCAGCCAGCACCTACTTTGGGCTGTTTCCTAATGGTAGTAGGTGTAATACTTATCTCTTACAAGGAGCAATAGCCTCATGTGAAAAGGGTGTATGGGTGGTTAAACCATCTGTTGAGGGGATGGAAATATCTAATAGTGAGTTTGTTCCTGGTAGTCTATTATCTGGAACAATCACGATGACTAATCAATTTTCTATAGGATATACAATAAACCTGAAAATAACAATAAAAGAATTAGGTATATCCAGTGATTTTCCCATAGAATTGCAGCAAAACTCAACCATAGCCTTTCCCATATCTATTCCTATCCCAGCAACAGCCACAGCAGGAACATGTATCTTGAACATAGGGGTAGATAATGCCACATTGGCATTAAAGACATTTCGTATCCTTGATACAAGGGCATGGATAGATAGGTATAATTATACCTCTGGAGATGATGTTAAGGTGCACATGAAAAACCTTAGCCCCATAGAAAAAAGCCTTAACTATGAAATAAGCCTATTGGACAAGGATAATATTTGTGTCAAGAACAGTAAAGGTGTGATAAGTTTAAGTGGTAACGAGGAATGCTCTATATCCCTGCCACTTGAACAGGTTGTCAGCGGGGAATATGTGTTGAAGACAACCATAAACGGTTATGACTTAATGAATCAGCGAATTAAGGTATCAGGTGTTTCAGCGAGTATAATAACAATCACAGACAAAGGGTTTTATCTACCAGATCAAACCATTACCACCACAAGCAGGGTTACAAATACAGGCATGGATATAATTGATGGCAAATTAAAAATAAAGGCATACAGAAGAAATACTATACAGTTAAAGAATCAACTGGTAAAATTTAAGATTAATCCAAAGGGTGTGATTGATTGGGCATCTATTGGGGATGGAGGAAATTTGTTGAAGGCATGTAACCTTGCGATCAAATTCTCTCGTCCCTCCTGCGGAGAACAGATAAAATGGCTTGATGAGTTAAAGGTAATTGGCAGGAGGCAGATTGATAATTACTATGAGGTAACAAGTTTCTATCCCATAGATAATGGAAGTAGCACCTCTGGCAGTGGTTTGAAGATAATCAGCCATTATCTACTATATGATGATAAACCGTATGTAGATGGGTGGTATAGGGTAGAGATTGAAGGAGATATAATGCTATCTGATGTTACTATTTATCCGTTTATGGAAACCCTATCTGCTTCTATAGGGAATACAGGCATGGAATCTTCATCCAACAGTAAATGGGAAATGGCAAATGATTATAACAGAAACAACTATTTTAGTCGATTTTGGCCTGAGGAGATGGCTTGGACATGGCCTGTTCCAAATGATGTATTTAGTATTGGTAGTGATACCCGAATAGGGATGAGTTTTGTCGTTCATGACAATCCAGAGGGCGGTCCGCAATTTGCTCCACGACTTTTGTGGGGTATTGTCCTACCCAATACCCTATCACCCGGAAATGCTGAAGAGATAAGGCAGGAGATTATGCGTGGGGGTAGCTTTGATTATGGAGCAACATCTTCGGCCAATGCCATAGGGGTAAAATATTTATTAGGTGATATTAATCCGCTTTCTCCATTTGTTGATCTGAACTTTCGCTTAGAGGCTCGTGTTGAGGATGGTACGAACAATGATGATGAGACGAACACAGTTGAACCTTCTGCCAGTGATATAATAATATACGAAAAAGAGATGTCTGTTAATATGAACAGTGGCAACATAATGGATTATATGATTGATATGCCATCAGTTCAATCAGTGAGGAAATATTATATAACCTCAGAGTTAATCTCTAAATCAGGGCAATCTATTTGTAAGGATACCACAGGGTTTGAGGTTGTGGATGAGGATATAACTGTGAGTCTTCATCTTCCTAAAGACAGTTATCGACAAGGTGAAATAATACCCATAACCGTAAGTGTACGCAATAACTCCCTGGCACAAGAAAGACAATTGGTATTAAGGATTGCTAAGGGGACAGAAACCATGTTTACATCTCCAGCATTTGACCTTGAGTCAGAGACAACAGCTACATTTACAACAGAGATTATTGCTGAGAGGAGCTGTTTGTTGCGAGCAATAGTGGGTAGCTTTACCGACGCTTGTGAGGTTGTTGTTGGAGAGCCAGCAATGGATGTCAGGATAACTGCTCCAGAAGTGGTTGACGATGGGACATATAGCCTTACCGTGAGAATAGAAAATAAGGGCAAGATAGCTGTCCCTGTACAGGGCAAATGGACTATAGGCAATGCTGATGGCTGGATAGAGAATATCAATCTTGAGCCAGGGGTTGTAAGGCTATTTACACAAGAGTTCAAGATTAACCAGAATGAGGTGATACAGGTTGTGCTTGCAAATGTTGGGACATATACCCTGCCTGTGCGATATTACAAAGGTGCTGTTGTTGAGGTTACAGGTATTACTAATGAGCCAATCTTTTATCCTATGCAGGCAGGAACAGTGAGTATTCAGGTCAGGAACAAGGGGACAATGGTTGGCAAAGTTACTCTGAGGTTAAAGGTATTGGATATGGTAGATGAAGAAAGCCATATATGGCTTATGCCCGATGAAGTCGGAACATTTAGCTATAGTGTAAGGTTTGACGACGATCTGGAGGCAGGAACATATACCGGCAGGATGGAGGTATTAATTGATGACAAGGTAATTGGTGCAGGAGATGTGAGATTTGTATTAGATGGGATAAAAATTAATGTTGACACAAGGCTTGATAAATGGTATTATAATAAAGGCGATATTGCCAGATTGATGTTATTGGTTGAAAACAAGGGCGCAGGTACAATAGCCTTGCAGGCAAAGGTGCAAGAGCAGATAAAAGCGTTTGAGATCAAGGAGAGCGGTTCAGCCACATTAGTATTTGATATACCTGTGGATAATGGGTTGGAGAATCTGCAATATGGGATCTATACCCTGAGTAATCGGGCAGTGTACCTCAATGCCTGTTATTTGCGGCAGGGTGAGGGTATGGTGATTGTGCCGGAAAAGGATGTGTATCTTGCTGGTGCTACCATGAGCCTGATGGTTATTACTCATGAGACAGGGACATTAAGCCTTTGGTGGATGGATGATGCAAAAAGTTATATGATAAATGGTACGAGTACTATGCTGCTAAAGGTGCCAGAAGAGATATTGTCCGGGAGTTATCCTTTTAGATGGGAGTTTAATGATAAGAGTGGAAGTTTGTCAATAGATGTAAAGGGGCTTGAGATTCAGGTAGTTGATGCAGAATTTTTTGAAGGATTAGTAACAGAAACAAGCAATACATGGGATATGAGATTGCGAGCCAGGGTAAATCAAGGGTGCAATGGACTGGTAAAGATATGGCTGTATTCACCAATTGAAGGCAAGTATACATTGTTGATAGAAAAAAGTGTGGGGTTTGATTGTGGAATAAATTCAATTAATATTAGCGGCAGCATGACTACCTCATATGCTGGTTCGTATAAAATAATCTATGGGATATATGTTGATGATATGCTGTGTGCATCTGGTATGGAATGGGTAGACATCATGCAAAAAGTTGTCGTCACTTCCAGGGTTTACTGGGGCTGGAATATGATCTCTATACCATTTATGCTCGATAATGCCACCCTACAGGGTGTGTTTGGTGATAATGTATCCGGGGATATATGGATGTATCAATGGGATGGACAGGCATACGAATATAAGCCTGTCATTGATGAAATTAAGCCTGGCAAGGGGTATTGGTTTGGGGTATTAGGGACAACAACCATTGATATTATCGGGAATATGGTTGATGAGTCAAAGGAATATAGTCTGACACTTAATAAGGGCTGGAATATGATCGGTTGCCCATTCAGGTTTACCCCTGATTGGTCAAAGGCAATGATTGAGTATCAGGGGGGAAGAAAGAGCCTTATGGATGCAGAAAACCAAGGCTGGATAAAGAACAGGCTATTTGGGTTTAATCCACTTGAGTGGGAATATTATCTGGCAGAAGGAGTAAAACCCATGGAGGGGTATTGGTTCCCGGCAATGGTTGATTGCAAGCTGATTATTTCACCAATACCTGTGGGAATAGCTGGGGCACCAAAACAGCTTGAAGCACCTGTGCTGGCTGATTGGCAAGTAAATATTAATGCTTCATGCGGAAGGTATCATGACAGGGTAGTGATTGGTGCGAGTAAGGAAGCAAGGGAGGGGATGGATGCCGTAGATGAGATTGAGCCGCCATTTATAACTGGTTTATCCATCTCCTGTTATCACCCTGAGGAACTATTTGGCGAGTTTCAGCGAGATGTGAAGGGATTGAGCGATAAATTGGTGTGGGATGTTCGGGTAAAAAGCAATTTATTAGATGAGGTGGTTATTGATTGGAATGATTTGCCTTCAGGCTATAGGTTTACCATGATAGATGTGGAAACAGATAAACAAATGGATATGAGCACAAACAGGGATTATCACTATCAGACCATGCTCAGCAAATCAGACATGGCACCACCTGATTTGGATAAGATAAATGGTGTACACAGTTTCAAGATAATAGCCACAAAAGAGGGTGCAAAGGCTGCCGGTATCCGGGTATATCCTAACCCAACAAGCGGTAAGGTTACCTTTGATGGGGTCAGCCCAAACGCAGAGATTAAAATATTTACTATCTCTGGTGAACTGGTACGGATTATTCAAGGTAGTCGAATATGGCAGCTTGATAATGAAACAGGTAAACAAGTGGCAAATGGGGTGTATCTCTGGTTGGTAGTTGATGGTGAAAGAAAACAGACTGGTAAGATAGGGGTAATAAAATAGCATGAAAATCATTATCATTTTGTTGACACTTATCAGCTCCATGGCTTATGGAGAGACAGGGTTGTCAGTAGAGCCGGGCAGTTTGTTTATTCAACATGTAACCTTAGGCAGAGCATATAACCTCTACCATGACCTGGTTTTGTAGAATGGTATAGCATTGACCATATCTATGACATCATGCCCGGTGGTATGCTTTCAGGATTTGGGTACAGGATAATACAGCCATCAGCCCATGGGAATCTTACTTTTTATGCCAGTGGTTCTACTATTAATACTGGATTGCCAACCCCGGGACAATCACAGGGACAAACCACACCGATTCCTGAGCCGGCGACCATAGTTTTGCTTGGTATGGGATTATTTACCATGGCATATCATTATCTGCAAGCATGGAAGGGAAGAAGAATACAAGTGGGTGTGTAATGACTGATTTCGCAAGGCTAAAAAACTTACGAAGTTAAAGGAATAGAAAGTACATGCCCCTTAGGAGTCAAGAGTCACTCAAGACGCTTGGCTGGCAAGGTGTGAGGAGCGAGCATACTACTGTTCGTAATCGATGAACAACGAAGATAGCCAGGATGGATCGGTGACACAACTGTACAAGTTATTTATAAATTAAAGGAGGATTTTATGGCAAAGTATTTGATTACAGGAGGAGCCGGATTTATTGGTTCCAATATTGCAGCAAGGTTGATTAAGGATAAACAACAGGTCAGGATTATAGACAATTTTTCCACAGGCAAAAGGGAAAACATTGTTGAATTCTTGAATGATATTGAGGTTGTAGAGGCTGATATATTTAATCTTGATACTGTGCGGGAGGCTGTTAAAGGGGTAGATTTCGTTTTTCATGAGGCTGCGTTGCCTTCTGTTGCTAGATCAGTAGCTGATCCGATAAGGGCAAATGAGGTAAATATCGCTGGCACATTGAATATTCTGGTTGCCTCAAGGGATGCAGGGGTAAAGAGGGTAGTTTATGCTTCATCATCTTCAGCCTATGGAGATACGCCAACCCTTCCCAAGAAAGAGGACATGAAAACCTCTCCACTTTCACCCTATGCTATTACTAAATTAACTGGTGAGGAGTATTGCAAGGTTTTTTATTCCCTGTATGGGCTGGAAACCATAGCCTTGAGATATTTTAATGTCTTTGGTCCCAATCAAGATCCAACTTCCCATTATTCTGCGGTAATACCAAAGTTTATTACCTTAATGCTTACAGGAAAACAGCCAACAATATATGGGGATGGGGAGCAGTCAAGGGATTTTTCCTATATAGATAATGTTGTTAATGCCAATCTCAATGCTACCATAGCAACTAAGGGAATAGGAGAGGCATTTAATATTGCCTGTGGGGAGAGAATAACCTTGAATGAACTCTGTGAAAAGCTGAATAAAATATTGAGCACAGATTTTTCACCAATATATGGAGATGGTCGATTAGGGGATGTGAGGCATTCCTTAGCTGATATATCCAAGGCACAGGATTGTCTGGGATATGTTCCATCGATTAATGTAGATAAGGGGTTAGAGATGACTGTGGAGTGGTATAGGGAGAGGTTGTTGTTATAAGGAAATGCGGAAGTGAAAATGCGGAATACAGAAAAGTAAAAGAGGATTATGTATTGTCTGTAATTTCGTTAGTAGCCGTCAATAAATAAACCTTACAATTTTCTCCCCCTAACCACCGCCAGATGGGGACATCTGATGCAAACGAGAAGTAACAGCTTGTAAAGTTTATTTGTTGACGGCTACTTATACTCAAGTGAGGCATAAATTGCGTTTTTCGCTGGTCTTAATCAACGATAGCTGCGTTGTTCAGGTGAGCAATAGTACACTATTGCTCACCTTGCGCGCCTTGCTCTCCTTGATTAATCCTCACCGAAAAATCGTAATTTATGCCCCACTTGAGTATATATGAGGTAACCAAAAAATACTATGACAAAAAATAATAAAAAACTTATTATTCGCAATTCTACGGCAGAATTTCTTATTTTTACTTCTCAGGCTAATGAGGAAGGAATCGAGGTGCGAGTAGAAGATGAAAATGTATGGCTCACTCAAAAACTCATTGCCAAACTTTTTGATGTAGAAATTAACACCATAAACTATCACCTTAAGGAAATTTTTAAAGCAAGAGAGCTATCGCCGGAGTCAACTATTCGAAATTTTCGAATAGTTCAAAAAGAAGGAAATAGAGAAGTTTCACGAGACATTGAGCACTATAATTTGGAAGGAATTATAGCTATTGGATTTCGCGTCAACTCCGAAAGAGCAACAAATTTTCGCATATGGGCAAATCAAGTCCTGAAAGATTTTGCTATTCGCGGGTATGTTTTAGATGATGTAAGGCTCAAAAATGGAGCTTATCTCAGCAAACAATATTTCAAAGATTTAATTCTTGAAATTCGCGATATTCGAGAGAGTGAAAGAAATTTTTATCAGCAAATTACTGATATTTATGCTACTGCTATTGATTATGACCTCAATTCGCCGACTACTAAAGATTTTTTTGCTGCCGTTCAAAACAAATTGCATTTTGCCACACATGGATATACCGCATCAGAATTGATCACTAAAAGAGCTGATCATAAAAAAGACTTTATGGGGCTTACGACTTGGAAAAAAGCCCCCGACGGAAAAATACTGAAATCAGATGTGGTGATTGCAAAGAATTACCTAAACGAAAAAGAGATAAAATTCTTAAATAGGATTGTAACCATGTATCTTGATTATGCTGAAAGCCAAGCGGAAAAAGGAATTCCGATGACAATGGCGGATTGGTCGGAAAAGCTCAATGCTTTTTTGAAATTTAATGATGCAGATATATTGCAAAATGCCGGTAAAGTCACCGCGGAAGTTGCAAGATCTTTTGCTGAAAGCGAGTTTGAAAAATATCGTCCAATTCAGGATAAACTATTTGAATCGGACTTTGATCGTCAGATTAAAAAATTTTTAAAATCCAAACGATAAATTGACTTGTTTGATGTCCAATTTAGCGACTTTGTCGACGAAAGTTCTAATTTGCCGATTTCCTATACCTTTTACATATTAACATAGTAGAAATTATAGAAGTCTGGAGTATAAAAATGAATGAGCAAAAAATAGAAAAATACTGTCATACCATTATTGAATATGGCTTTTTGGGGCTTCTTCTATTCGTTCCCCTCTATTTTGATCCGCAAGCCAGCGGTGTTTTTGATACTACCAAGGTAGCCATCTTGCGGTTTTTTTCTATAATTATCCTGACCGCATGGTTAGTAAAGGCTGTGCTTATTGGGCATGTATTTGTGCGGAGCAAACTGGACACGCCAGTATTGGCTTTTTTCTGGGCAAGTATTCTCTCTACGATATTCTCTGTGTATCCTTATACAAGTCTGGTTGGGGCATATAAGCGGCATGAGGGGCTAACCACAACTATAAGCTATATTCTTCTCTTCTTTGTAGCTACCAACTTTCTTTACAAAAAAGATTTATTCAAAAAGACAATCTATGTTATCTTTGCAGCGGCAACTATCTCATCTATTTATGGTGTGATGCAAAAATTGGGCATGGATCCCACAAATTGGGCATCAGATGTCAAGGATAGGGCTGTTTCTTTCTTTGGCAATCCCATCTTTTTTGGTGCCTATCTTTGCATGACCATCCCTCTGGCACTGGGCTTTTTTCTTAGCAGGCAAGGGCAAAGGCAGATACTGCCTGCTAAGAAAAAGATAAAGGGAAAGGCTGCCATGTCTTCTACAAATGGGAGTCAGACATGGGAAAAGGGAAGAGTATGGTGTCTGGGGGTTATACTTTGCCTATCGTTTGCCGGTGAGATATATGCCATGAGTCGTGGTCCATGGGTGGGCTTATTTATGGCTATGATTTTGTTTGGTGCCATGACATGGAAAAAGGTACTATTTGAAAATAGGGTGCGGCTATGTGTTATAGGTGCAATTTTCGGTTTGATTATATTGTTCTCTTCTGTTGGACCCCACTCTATCTTTGAGAGAATCAGCTCAACAGTTGAAATAAAAGAAACCGCAGGAGGAGAAAAGAAGGCTGAGATTGCGGGTGGGGCAGGGAATCGGCTCAAGATATGGGAAAGATCGGCTCATATTATGTTTGATTATCCTGTATTTGGGTGTGGTCCGGATTCCCTGAAGTTTGTTTATACCAGATACAAGACCCTGCTCATGGAAAGTCTGGAGGGGCATAATGTTGATTATGATCGGTCGCATAATGAATTCTTTGATATAGGTGTTATGCGTGGATTTGTGGGATTGGGTGTTTATCTCTGGTTGTTTTTTTCCTTTTTCTTCCTTTGTTGGAAGGCATGTCGAAAAATGGAGGATGCCAATGAACGATTAGTACTCATAGGTATTGCTGCGGCAGTGCTGGCGTATCATGCACAGAGTTTTTTTGCCTTTGCTGTTTGTTCATTTACCATCCTTTTCTGGACATTAATGGGGATGGCTATGGTCAAGGCAGGCTATATTATTGTGCCGCAAGAAATGAAAAAACAGCGAGGGAAAATTTCTCCTGTTAGATATGGCTTAAGCGGCTTAATTATTGTTGTAGGTGTCTTTCTTTTCTATTTAGCCTGTTTTCCGTATAAGGCAGATATATGCTTTCGAGAGGGGGAGAGGGCTATTAACGAGAACAATCTGGATAGGGCATTGGAAATGTATGAACAGGCAATGAAATTCAATCCATTGGAACGGCATTATTATGGGGAACTTACCTTTACTTACTACAAAAAAGCTGCATCTATCCCTATGGAAGACAGGGATAAAAAAAAGGAGTGGATACAGAAGGCATTTAACAGGATACGCGATGCCTTTGTCTTAAATCCAAATGATGGCTATTTTTATAATATCATGGGTGCCATCTATGCCTTAGCCTATGATGTGGATGGAAAAGAACAGGATAAACAGATGGCGTTTAAGTCTTACAAGACAGCATTGAAGTATAATATTGTTTTTGCTGAGCCGCATAATAATATGGCGGCATTGTATTCTAAGCTTAACCAATATGAGGATGCTATCAGAGAGTATAAAGGTGTTCTCTCGATAATTCCAGATGACTTTCAGTGCATGAGCACAATTGGTGATATATATTTTAAGATGGGACAAATGGATAAGGCAATCCAGTGGAATCAGAAGGCATTAGATGTAAATCCAGATCTTTCTCGGGCACTCCATCGACTGGGAGAGATATATTTTTCCATGGGAGCATATACCTCCTCTGCTATGTGTTTTAAGCGGATAGCTGAGATAGAGCCTTCCAATACGAGTGTACATACTGACCTTGGGGCAGCCTTGCTCAGGGGCGGAAAGATAAGGGAGGCTCGGGAAGAGTTTGAATTCGTCCTGAGCCATGAACCAGGGAATACATATGTTCGAGGGATATTGGAGTCGCTACCGATGTAACCCTGTGGTATGCGTTACAAGGCAGATGAAACAGCATGTTCGAGGGATATTGGAGTCGCTACAGATGTAACAGTGGATAATTATTCATGACAAAAAAAACAAAACAAAAACCAAAAACATTACGAAAAACAGAAAAATCATGGATGCCACAGGAACAAGCAGTTGAGACAATTCCGATAAAGGGCAGGGAATACCTGTGGGGGATATTGCTTTTTCTTGGGGTTCTTGGGTGCTATCTCCATGTGGTTACTCCTACTATCGGGTTTAGTGATAGTGGTGATTTTATTACCTGTGCCTATACACTGGGTATTGCCCATCCCACAGGGTATCCTACATGGACAATGCTTGGGCATCTACTTACCTACCTTCCCCTATCAAACATTGGGATGCGGGTTAATCTTTTGCCTTGTATCTCCGGTGCTTTAGCCGTAATGCTGGTTTATTTTTGCCTGCTTAAATTAACCAGAAAGGTAGTAATATCTATTGCTGGGGCAGGTGCTTTTGCTTTTTCCTTTACTCATTTCAGGGTATCGCAGATAGCAGATGTCTATTCGCTTTATGCTACTTTTGCCGCTTTAGTTATTCTCACCCTGCTTGTTTGGCGTGAGACCAGAAAACCATTTCATCTGTATCTTGGGGCATTTGTCTATGGGCTTGCCTTTACCAATCATCTCTTAATCATTACCCTTTTTCCGGCAATATGTTATCTGATCTGGTCAATAGACAGAAAAGCCTTATTTTCCGTTCATACTATGGGCAGAATGACCTTATTCTTCTTTTTGGGTATGCTTCCCTATGTGTATCTGCCTATTCGTGGGTTTTGCCATCCCTTGATTGACTGGGGAGAACCTACTACCATCACCAGCTTTTTGCGGCTTATCACTGGTGGAATCTACAAGGACAGCATGTTTAAGGGAACCTCCTCTCCTGCTCAAGCATGGGAAACATGGGGTTATCATTTTTATCTTTTAGGCAAGCAATTCACCCTGTATCTTTTGCCCCTTGTCTTATTGGGAATATGGAAACTTTACCGAAATAGTTTGCAAATCTTGATATTTTTAATCCTTATCTTCTTGGCTAATACAATCTATTCGCTTGGGTTGCAAAAGGTTATTCAGGGATTAATAGACCACGAATCATATCATCTGCCCTCATTTATGGTTATGTCCATACTCCTGGGATATGGGATAATGGCTGTGTATGATTGGATTGAACAGGGGGCAGCAAAAAAGGTAGCAATATATTGCTTCACTCTATTACCAATCATTCCCCTGACTTCATATTATCATCAGGCAGATGCAAGTCGCTATTTCTTTGCCCATGACTATGGGATGAATATTTTAAGGTATATGCCTGAAAAGGCAATGTTGTTTAATCAGGTTGATTACAATGTTTTTCCCTTATGGTATCTTCAATATGTAGAAAATGTCCGTTTAGATATACCAGTATTTAGTGTTTTGTTTTTAACCAGACCATGGTATGTGGACAGGCTGCTCAAGCTTTATCCTGAGGTCCAATTGACCTGCAAATCAACCGTGCCATACAGCGAGATATTTTCTAATATTATCAATAATAATGCCAATGACTTCCGGATTTACTTCACCCATGACTTTGCTACACAAAGGGATGCAAATGCACCAATGCCTCCGGAGGCTGTAAAAGAGGGCATCTTGTACAGTTTACAAGGCAAGAGCACAGGGGAAGAATTAACATATAACTATCGTGGAATATTTGACCCGCATATTTATAAGGAGGTCTGGGCTAATGAGGTTACAGGTGTTTATGGATATTATTATGCCTGGCTGGGACAAAATGCTCTTCAGAATAACGAGTTTCCAAAGGCAATCAGCTATCTAAAAAAAGCGATGAAATTTGACAAAAACAATGTGTCTTATTACCCCAACCTTGCCCTTGCCTATAATTCTCAAAAAAAATATACCGAGGCACTGTCTATCCTGAAAGAAGGGGCAAGAATACATGCGGATAAGGTGGAAATATGGTACTCTCTGGCTACAACGAATTACGAAATGGCACAATATGATGAGGCTATCTCTAATCTTCAAAAGGCATTGAGTATCAATCCAAACAATGCCAGTGTTTATGACCTGCTTGGTATTTGCTATCATTTTAAGGGTGAAAAACAACAAGCCATTGATGCCCTTCAGACAAGCCTTAGACTCAATCCATCCTCTCAAGAGACAATGAATCATTTGAGGATGGTGCAGGGACAATGAAGAAAAAGAAGTAACTATTTAATAGTAAAAGAAAAAATATCAGCGTCCATTAGCGTCCATCAATGTCCATCTGCGCCCGAGTAGTTACTTAAAAGGGATAAAAATGTCATCACCACAAATAACCATAGGAAATAAAATTATTGGTGAAAATAATCCAGTATTCACCATTGCTGAGGCAGGGGTTAATCATAATGGCTCCTTAGAAATAGCTAAACAGATGATTGCCGTAGCTAAGGATGCCGGATGTGATGCAATAAAGTTTCAAAGTTTTACAACAAAAAATCTGCTTTCTAATGCTGTTTCCAATGATGTCTTTGGGATGTTGCAAGGCTTGGAATTATCCCGCAAGTCACACATTATCCTTTCAGAATATGCCCATAAATTGGATATTATCTTCCTTTCAACACCCTTTGACGAAGAAAATGCTGATATGCTTGAACGCCTTGGAATGCCTGCCTTTAAGATACCCTCCGGAGAATTGACCAATCACCCTCTTTTAGAACACATTGCCAGAAAGAAAAAACCCATCCTGCTTTCATGTGGGATGGCAAACATGGAAGAAATAACAGAGGCTGTGGAGATAATCAGAAGAGAAAATCCCCAGCTTATCCTTTTGCAATGCACAACAAGCTATCCCTGCCCTTTTGAAGAGGCAAACCTGATGGTTATTCAGAGTTTATGCCATGCCTTTGGATTATTAGTTGGTTACTCGGATCATACACTTGGAACAACCGCAGCCATAGTTGCTATTACACTTGGGGCAAGGGTGATAGAAAAACACTTTACCTTGGATACGACACTTCCTGGCCCTGACCATAAGGCATCTGTTGAACCAGCACAACTAAAGGAATTAGTGCAAAGAATACGGGAGACAGAACAATGCCTTGGACAAGCAATAAAGGTTATTACCCCTTCTGAGATAACGGCTCGCCAGCAGGTTAGAAAAGGGATTACAGCTAAAAGGGCTATTGCTCAAGGAGAAATAATTACCTCAGAAATGATATGTATGAAAAGACCAGCCATTGGCATCCTGCCAGCACAGATTGACCTGATTATTGGCAAAAAGGCAAGGGTTGATATTGCAGAAGATGAACCGATTGTGTGGGGAGAAAATGGGGACAGCGCCCGAGAAAATGGGGACAGCGCCCTATTTTTAGAAGAAAAATAGGGCGCTGTCCCCATTTTCTCGGGCGCTGTCCCCATTTTCTCCCCATTTTCTCCTATCTCGTCATCTCCCTCAACCCTTCCAATTTTCTCATAGCCTCCCCTGAATCAATGGATTGGGCTGATAATCTTATTGCCTCAGTTACCTCATCTGTTATTCCGGCTGCTAACAAGACAAAGGCAGCGTTTAAGAGAACAATATTTCTTTTTGCTCCCATGTCTTTTCCGGATAACACATTCAGAGCCAATTCTACATTTTCGTCTACACTACCGCCTATTATCTCCTTCAGGCTTCCTCTTTCCAGTCCAAAATTTTCAGGGGATATCATATAGGTGCTTATTTTTTTGTTTCTTAATTCAGTTATCTTTGTTCTACCGGATATGGATATTTCATCTAATCCATCCTCGCCATGGACAACAAATGCCCTCACGCTTCCCAGATTTTTAAGAACATTAGCTATGGTCTCGGTCATACTCGGGTCATAAGCACCAAGCAATTGAAATTTTGCCCCTGCTGGATTGGTCATAGGACCCAGGATATTAAAAATGGTACGAATACCTATTTCCCGTCTTGGACCAATGGCATGTTTCATGGCTGGGTGAAGCATTGGGGCAAACATAAATCCAATCCCCACCTCTTCAATACACCTTTCAACAACCTCTGGTATAACCTCAATATTTACACCCAATCCCACCAAGAGGTCAGCACTGCCGCACCTTGATGATACAGAGCGATTACCATGTTTTGCCACCCTTGCCCCAGCTCCTGCGGCAACAAAGGCAGATATGGTTGAGACATTAATGGTCTGCAAGCCATCGCCACCAGTGCCACAGGTATCAACTACATCCCCCTGAACGAGTATCTTTGTTGCTTTTTCCCGCATCACCGCCACTGCCCCGGTAATTTCCTCCACAGTTTCGCCCTTCATCCTCAATCCAGTAATAAAACTCCCAATCTGAACCGGTGTGGCAGAACCAGTCATGATCTCATTCATCACCTCAAACATTTCGTCTGTAGACAGGTTGTTCCCCTTGACAATTTTATCAATAGCCTCTTTAATCATTCCATTTCCTCCTATAATAATATTACCCCATTGGGGTTATGATAATGTCCATATACCTGCTTAACCTTCCGCTTCTTGAATAACCCTTAACACCTCTTCCCTTGTTGCTATTCCGGCAGCTATCTTTTCTTCCCCTTGTTCCAAAAGGGTAACCATGCCCTCTTTAACCGCTGCCTCCTTTATTTTAGAGCTGTCAACCCTGTGCATGATTAATCTTTTAATCTCTGTGGTAACAGGCAATAGCTCAAATATCCCTGTCCTGCCGCGGAATCCGGTGTTATTACATTCCTTACAGCCATTTCCTTTACAATTAGAACAAATAGTTCGTACCAACCGTTGGGCAAGGATACCAATTAAAGCAGAAGAAATAAGAAAATCCTCTATGCCCATGTCCTGCAATCTGGCAATGGCTGTGGCTGCATCATTGGTATGCATGGTAGAAAATATCAGGTGTCCTGTAAGAGCAGCTTGAATGGCAACCTCTGCTGTTTCCTTGTCACGGATTTCTCCAACCATCAAAACATCCGGATTATGCCGCAATATTGACCTCAAGCCTGAAGCAAAGGTTAATCCTATCTCTGGCTTTATCTGTATCTGACTAATTCTGGAAAGGTTGTATTCTATTGGGTCTTCAATGGTAATTATCTTTTTTTCTGAAGAATTTATCGCAGATAGGGAGGCGTAAAGCGTAGTAGTCTTCCCGCTGCCGGTAGGACCTGTGGCAAGAATAATACCATTTGATCGATTGATTAGTTGTTTGTATTTAGTTATAACTGTAGAGGGAAAACCTATGGTTTCAAGCTCCAGAAATCTTAAGCCTTTATCTAATATTCTGATAGATACGCATTCACCATAAAGTGTAGGCAGGGTTGAGACACGCAAGTCTATATTCCTGCCATGTATATTAACCTGTATCCGTCCATCCTGCGGCAGCCTTTTTTCTGCAATATTCATTTGAGCCATTATTTTTATCCTTGAAACAATTGCAGAATATAAATGGAATGGCGGGGCAGAAAGATCACAAAGAACGCCATCTGTTCTGTAACGAAGGGTAATGATTTTTTCATACGGTTCAAGGTGAATATCAGATGCTTTTTTTTCCACAGCATCTCGAATGATCGCATTTACCAGCTTGATCACCGGCGCCTCACTTGCCAGATGTTGAAAACCCTCCATGTCAGGTTCTTCTGTAATAACAGGGATTATATCAGAAACAATGCTCTCAATAGTCCCTGTTCCATAGTATTTCCTTATTGCTTCATCTATCTCTGGCAGAGATACCTTCACTAATATTATCTCTTTATTCAAAAGCAAACCAATCTCATTTATGGTTTGCATGTCAGACGGGTGAGAAGTCGCAAGTGTAAGGGTTCTATCTGTAACGATAAGCGGAAAAAGTTTGTATCTATTAGCAAACCTTGCCGGCAGCATTGAGATAGCCTCTGGATTTATTTGGTAGTCTGATAATTTTTCCAATAAATTACATCCCTTTAATCATTTCTTTTACAACCATTTTTACATCTTCAAGTGTTATCTGTTCCATACATATTGGATTTTGACACCTTGAAACCTGTCCGAGATATTGTTTGGTACAGGGGCTGCATGAGAGCTGTTTATAAATAGTGATGTGCCCTTTTCCATAAGGACCCCATTTATAAGGAATATTTGGGCCATACAATCCAATAACCCTTGTGCCCATTGCTGCGGCAACATGTAGGGGACCTGTATCAACACTGATAAATAACCTGCACCTTCGGGCTATTTCAGCTAACTGTTTTAAGCTTGTTTTGCCAGCTGCAACAATTGGTTTTTCTTGCATAAAGACAATGATGTTTCCAACCAGTTCTATCTCAGAGGGTGCACCAGTAAATATTACCTTAGCCTTATATTCTCTAATAAGCCAATTAGCTAAACCAGCAAATCGCTCAGGCGACCACCTTCTACAAGTAGCTGATGGTCCTGTTCCGGGGTGTATTCCCACCACAAAATCATCTGATAGTATTCCATTCTGCTCAAAAAATAAGTCAATGTCCGTTTTGTCATCTTCAGATGTCCATAGCTCAACCAATTTTGGTGTTGTGTTATCTGCCCCCAATGCCTTAGCCAATTCAAGGAAAGCCTCAACCTCATGTATATCTGTTCGATATGGTACCCTTATTGAGAATAATCCTCTTCTGCCTTGTCCATGCAGATCAAATCCAATCCAATTTTGTGGAAAAAGGCAGTAAGTAATCAAACTTGATATGCGATAGTAATGATCCATTTCTATGACAGTATCTACCCTTTTCTTGCGTAATTCCTTGATAAAAACCATTAATCCCCGAATACCCTTATGATTACCAAAGATGTCATAATATATTATTTCATCCAGAAATGGACACCCCTCAACCACCTCTCTTACCCTTGGGGTAACCAATATAGCTATCCATGCGTCAGGGAATTTTAGCCGCAGAGCTTTAATCGTAGGCAAGGCTACTACCAGATCCCCCACAGCCACTAATTTTATCAGAAGGATCCGTTTGGGTTCTAATGGCTGCTTTTTCGTGAGCTTATTGAAAATCCCCAGAGAAAAGCATAATGGTGTGCCGATAAATTTATCTATCTTTTTGAACAGTTCCAATTTATCCATAGATATTATGATACAGCATTTTGCATTTATTGTCAACAATTTTTTTATAAATTGAAAAATTTATATTGACAATTGTTAATTAATAGTATATATATATAGGAAGAAAAGTTTTCATACATATTACTAAATTTTTAGGGAGGAAACACCATGCAAATTGACGAATTACTTAAACTAATGGCAGAAAAGGATGCCTCAGATCTCCATATAAAGGTTGGCAGCCCGCCTACCCTGCGGATACATGGAAGGCTTTATCCAATAGAGCTGCCCCCATTACGGACTGAGGATACGAGGGGAATAATCTATTCCATGATCACTGAGGAACAACGAAAACGGTTTGAGGATGAGCAGGAATTAGATGTGGCTTATACAGTAGAAGGGTTTGCCAGATTCAGGGTAAATATTTTTCTCCAGAGAAGAACACTGGGAGCAGTATTTCGTCTTATTTCCTTGAAAATTCGTACTATTGATGAATTACATCTGCCTGAAGATACCTTAAAGGCATTTTGTCAAAAACAAAGGGGTCTAATCATTATTACCGGTCCAACCGGTTCAGGCAAATCTACAACCCTGGCCTCAATGATTGATCATATCAATTTGTCATATAGACGCCATATTGTTACCATAGAAGACCCAATAGAATATGTTCATAAGGATAAGATGAGCCTCGTTAATCAACGGGAATTAGGGATTGACACCAAAACATTTGCCGGTGCATTACGGCGAGCATTAAGACAGGATCCTGATATTATCATGGTGGGTGAGATGAGGGATGTTGAGACCATTGCCTTAACCTTGATGGCAGCTGAAACAGGACATTTAGTCATGGCAACCATGCATACCAGTGGTGCCCCGTTGGCTGTTGAAAGAATCATAGATGCTTTCCCCACAGCTCAACAATCCCAGGCTAAGGCACAATTGGCAATTGTTTTAGAAGGGGTAATTGCTCAGATATTACTTCCACGGGCTAATGGAAACGATAGGGTGGTTGCTACAGAAATACTTACAGGTACATCAGCTATCAAAAATATGATTAGAGAAGGCAAGATACATCAGATGTCCACAATTATGCATACTGGTGGACAATTCCAGATGCATACCATGGAACAATCATTAAAAACCCTGTATCAACAAAATGAAATATCTTTTGAGGATGCTCTGGCTGCTACAAGTGATCCAGAGACATTTAAGAAGTTGATAGGAAGATAGAGAAAGGCACACAGAGTAAGAAAGGGAAAGATAAGAGGTAACTACTCAGGTAAAGTAATTCACCACGGAGAACACATAAGTTGATAGGTTGATAGGTTGATGAGTTTATAGGTTAAAGGAACACAGATCCATAATTCATAAACATTTCCTATCAATTCATCCACTTATCAACCCATCAACTATTCAACTTATCAACTTTTTGTGTCTTCGTGCCTTTGTGGTGAGTAGTTACGATAAGAGAAAGAGTAGGTAGGCAATATTCTGTGCCTCTCTGTTCCCTCTGCCCCTCTGTGCCTTTGTGCCTTCTTCATCATAATATAGGAGTTGCAAATTGATTATCGCTGTTATCTCCGTAGCCTTATGTCTGATTGCGGTAACCATTCATGAAGTGTCGCATGGGTTTGTGGCATATAAACTTGGGGATGAAACAGCTAAGAATATGGGGCGATTGACCTTGAATCCTCTGGCTCATATAGATCCGGTAGGGACACTTATTGTTCCCATTGGATTAGCCTTGATTGGTTCTCCTGTCTCATTTGGCTGGGCAAAGCCGGTACCTATAAATTTTCAAAATCTGCATCATCCCAAACAGGATATGATCTGGATTGCCTTAGCCGGTCCAATAGCCAATCTATTATTGGCTCTCGGATTGAGCCTTTTACTACAAACAAGGGTAATAGCTGAGATTAATATTGAGGGTAATCCAGTAATATTTCTTGCCATGCTTATTAACCTTTTGCTGGCTATTTTTAATCTTATCCCCATCCCTCCACTTGATGGGGCAAGGATAGTTATTGGATTATTACCCCCAAAACAGGCGTATGGGTATAGCCAACTCGAACGCTATGGATTCATAATTGTTTTTGCCCTGTTATATCTTGGGATTGTGGAAAAGGTAATCTTGCCTGTGATATTGAAAATCATGGGGATTTTATACTCAAGTGGGGCATAAATTGCGATTTTTCTCGGGGTGAGGATTAATCAACGAGAGTAATGGCACATGTAGGGGTAGACCTATGTGTCTACCCGTGTGTCTACCGAATAAATGGGGAACACATAGGTTTGCCCCTACGAACCTGAACAACGCATCATTCCTGCCCCTGTGAACGGTTACAAATTCACCTTGGCAATGTATTTATCCGCAATCCCCAACGACTCCCCTCAATACCTTAAGCCCATGTGGGAGTGCAGGTATGATTGCATCTAAACATTCTGTTACTGCTTTGGGACTGCCGGGAAGGTTGACAATCAGGCATTGTTTTCTTATACCAGCTATTGCCCTTGAAAGCATGGCGTGGGGGGTAATGGACAGGCTGGATAGACGCATGGCTTCAGCCAATCCAGGTGCTGCTCTATCTATCACCATAGAAGTAGCCTCAGGGGTAACATCTCGTGGAGAAAATCCTGTACCACCTGTAGTCAACACAAGTTCACAACCTGTTACATCTGCCATTTCGATGAGCTTTTGGGCAATTATTTCACGAACATCTGGAACAATCTCATACTGAACAACCTCACCATTCAGCCTTGCCACCATCCCTCGGATCGCTTCACCGCTTTTATCATCTCGTTCACCTTTAGAACATCGGTCACTTATGGTTAATATGCCGATACGGAACATTGTTTGCCTCCATTTTTAACCACGAAAGGCACTAAAATCACGAAAGTAAAGAAGGCAGGTTTTCGTGTCCTTCGTGTTTTTCGTGGTTAAATCTCCATTTATATGCCTGCTGCAAATCCTCAACAGTATTAATATTAAAAAACATATGCAACTGCGGGTCAAACTGCCGCATAATCCCTTCCTCAATATACCTTGCCCTTACCTCATCCAACAACCTCAAGATACAAAATCCTCTTGTTTTTTCCCCAGGAACCACACTTGTAGTTATATTTGTCAACCCTTCGATTATCAGAATACAACTTCTGGCATATATCCCACAAAGTGGTTCAGCCCGTCCCTCTATCATAGGGATAACTGCCTTATCCTCTGGCTTGACCTGAGACATCATATATTTAATAAACTCTATGTTAATGAATGGCATATCGCAGGCAATCACAAGATTATGATGGGTATTTGAGGCTAATAATCCAGCATGGATACCACCAAGTGGACCAATACCACAGATAACATCCTTAACTATCCTGACTCCAGGATATTCATCCCCCTTAAGCTGATTGGAGACAATAATTATTTGCGAGCATACCCCCTGTAGTCTCTCAATCAATGTTTCAATTACCCTCTTCCCCTCAAGCATCATCTCAGCCTTATCAGACCCAAACCGCAGGCTCTGACCACCAGCATTGATTATGGCATTTAATCCTGACATTAGCACCCCTTGCTATAGATGATCAATAATCACCGATTACCTCTTCTCTCTGCCATTGTCCACTCTTACCGCCTGATTTTGAAACAAGCATAATGTCTGAAATAAGCATAGCTTTATCATAAGCCTTGCACATATCATAGATGGTTAAGCAGGCTATGGATACAGCCATCAGTGCCTCCATTTCTACACCAGTTTTACTGCAAACCTTAGCCCTTGCCTCTACCTTAATTGCCGGCTCGGTTTCACTTACAGTAAATGATAATTCACAGCCGTCTATACCAAGGGGATGGCACATGGGGATAATCTCGCCAGTTCGTTTTGCTGCCATGATTCCAGCACATGTAGCTACACTCAAAACATCACCCTTAAAAATACCGCCAGTTTTTATCAACTCAAGTGTTGCAGGCTGCATCCGTATCATCCCCTGAGCCACAGCTATCCTTGAGGTTACCTCCTTGACTGAAACATCAACCATCCGAGGATTACCATTTTCATCAAAGTGTGTAAATCCATTCATATCTTTCCCTCCTCGGTGGTGATCAGGTAGTAAGGTAATCACGCACCTACTACCCTATAACCTTCCTACCCTACGACCTGATCACCTGAATATTGCTCGTCCAATCCTGACCATATTTGAACCCTCATGGATAGCCAACTCAAAATCATCACTCATGCCCATAGAAAGATAGGCAAAAGAAAAACCATCTGCCTTCAGGCTATGATACAACTGAAAAAGTTGCTGAAAACAGCCACGAATCTGGACTAGCTCATCTGACAGTGGACCGATAGTCATCAATCCTTTGATATTCAAATATGGAAATTCATTCACTTTTCCAAAAAAAACATCTGCTTCCGATGGACTCAACCCATACTTTGTCTTTTCCCCTGAGGTATTTACCTGAATAAGCACATCCTGTATCTTATTCTGTTGGAATGCCTCTTCATTAATTGCCCCTGCTATGCGAAGGCTATCAACCGAATGGATAATATCAAATATCTTCACCGCATCCCTTACCTTGTTTCGTTGAAGATGGCCAATCATATGCCATTTTACGCTATTACCAATTTCCTGATATTTTATCTTTGCATCTTGAATACGATTTTCACCAATATTTTCTACACCTTCAGCTATAGCAGTCTTGATGGTATCTATGGCAACAGATTTTGTTACTACAACCAAAGCAACCTCATCCTGCCCCTTATCTGAAGCCTTGAGTGCCTGATTGATTCTTTGTTTTATTTGAGTAATATTAGCCTGAAGATTCAAATGATACTCCTTGCCTGCCTGTCCTGTATATACTCAGGCGATGATTAGTCGTCACCCTGAAAAAAATCGCAACTACTCAGGTAAAGTAATTCACCACGGAGAACACATAAGTTGATAGGTTGATAGGTTGATGAGTTTATAGATTAAAGGAACACAGATTCATAATTCATAAACATTTCCTATCAATTCATCCACTTATCAACCCATCAACTATTCAACTTATCAACTTTTTGTGTCTTCGTGCCTTTGTGGTGAGTAGTTACAAAAAATCACAATTTATGACATCTGATTTTATTCCATACAGAAACTACTGCAATACAAACCTGAATGTTACACTTTTCACTTTTCGTTTTTCACTAACATGCCGAAACTACTGCAATACAAACTTGAATGTCACCCTCCCCCATTGGTCTTTCTGTTCTGCATCCATTGGCAATGGTGCAAACCTCCATCCCTTTAATGCCTGCAAGGCTAATTGATCCAATTGGGCATACCCGGAAGTCTGTTCAACAAAGGCATCAGAATTGACCATGCCATCAGGGGTAACAGTAAAATAAATAACAACCTGTGACTCAACACCTTTTTTCTCAGCCCAGGCAGGATATTCAGGTCGAGGCGATCTTATTTTTGGTCGTTTGGATAAGGGACCTATAATGCTTACAGTCGATGCACCCTCTTTTTTCAGGGTTTTAAGTTTATCTTCTATTGGTTGTGCCTCTTTTGGTTCTTCTGCTATCTCATCTGCCTCTGGCTTGATCATGGGTTTTGGTGCTGCTGGCTTTTTTGCCGGCTTTTTTTTAATAGCTATTTCGGCCTTCTTTTCTGGTTTCTCCTCTGGAGGCATAAATGTTTTTTGCAATGGCACAACAGCAACCCTTTTCTTTTCCACTATACCGATAGGTTTTGTTTCCTGTCTTTCCTGCAAATTCACCATACTCCTTTCTCGCTGTGTCGAAGAGAGTGGTATCACCCTTTTCCCCGGAGCCCGTTTCTTTTTTTCCAATAATTGTTCCGGGTGAATGGTTTCTTCTAGTATCTGCTTAAAGCTCATTGATATAGGCTTGCTTGGTCTTATTATTCTTTTTACCTCTACCTGTTTTTCTCCAACCTCTTCTAATTGAATAGATTTCTCTGGTGTAATGATTAGGCTCTGGACAGGTTTTCTCTCAAGGCTGATATTCTTCTTTGGCAATCCTATTATATCGGGAAGTTTTCCCCCGTTTTCCTCATACAACTTGGTTAATGCTTTTTTCTTAAACTCATCCTTTATCTCAATTGGTTTTTCAATTGATTTTTCTTCCTCTTTTATTAATGGAGCATGAATTCTGGGTGTTTTTTCTATATCTAATGCCTTTTCCGCCTCTTTTTCTGGCTCAGGCAGAATAAGCCTTATTTTTTTCAACAAGTTAACGGTTGCCTGTTGTGGTGACTTCCAGAAGGGTATTGCCCTTGCCTTTTCCTTTACAGGCGACATCTCTTCCTCTAATGGCATTGGTTCAAGCAACTCCACATCAGTAATAATTACAGTCTGCTGGCAGGATTGAACATGAGTACTGTATGCAAACCCAAGCAGACAAATATGTGTAACAATAGAAATAATAAAGGATATACTTACCTGTCGTTCGAATAAAAACATATAATTTCCCTCTTTTCGTTGATTGGTTGAATAGATAGTTGATAGGTTGATGGGTTGATAAGTTGAAGGAACACAAATTCATAATTCATAAACATTTCCCATCAACCCATCAACCCATCAACCTATGTACTCTCCCCATCACCCCTCTGCCACCTCTATTGGCTCCTTATACCCCCCAAAGGGATACATCCCAACCCCAATGCCATTAAATCCAAGGGAGACAGCATTACATGGGTCATTTATTATCAAGGTTGCTGTTTTTGTTGTAACTGTTACATTAGGGGACAGGCATCCGGAAACATTTATCACGCCCGGTTCTGCCCTTTTTAGCCTTGTTTCCATAAATTCCTTTTGATTGGTATATCGTTCCATGCGAGCAGTAAGTTTTTTGTGTGTCCAGAGAAGTCGTTTTAGTTTCATCTCACCATCAAGGGAGAGCTTACCCTCAGCCCTTTGTTTTTGCAGATGAGCAATATTTAACTCTAATTGTTGATAAATATTTATCTTCTGTTGATAGACAGATTGAAGGCTGGCCAATTCCTGCCTTGTTCTTGGCGAGCCACCAACCTCCACTATGGTTTTAATCCCAGCTGTACACCCTAATTCCTTAGTAGTAATCTCTATACCAGCCCGGGTTAAACCGCCAATAATAACACCCCGTTTTTTCCCTTCAAGCAGAACCCTGTTACCTGCATCAACCTTGGAATGAAGAATTTCCTCTAATACCCGCACATCATCCCTTGCCTCAATCGTGGCATGTTCAATGTATTTAGCAATTACATTCTGTCCAGCAAACAATCGAGCCACATTCTTCCCTTTTACCCCCTCACCAATGGCAATTGAGCCGCCAGCCGAAAGAAAGCATTTGCCCACAGACCCATGAACAAGAATATCACCTGCGGCTTCAACCTGAAATTCATCCAACACATCGCCCTTGACAACAACAGAACCAAGAAAATAGATACTTCCAGTAGAATAGTCAACATTCCCGGGGATTATAAGCGTATTCTCCACATTAATCTTTCCGCCGGAAAGCAGCACATGACCATCTATGGAGGCACGAATCTGGGTGTTATTTGCGGCAACATATATATTTCTTCCAATGGGCATCTTTATATCTGGCCCTGGTCTGGCAAGTGTTTCCTTGCCATTGACAAGCTTTCCAGTGATACCCTCACCAGGTGGTGTTTTTACTGCCAATATCTGTCCTGCCTTAACATTTTCTATAAGATTCAATGATTTGAAATCAATCCGTCCATGCTCATCCTCTATAAGGGTTATCTTTTTTTGTGTTTTGAACTTAAACTCTATTTGTGCCGGTGCCCCCTGAACAGGAAATGTTTCTTCAGCAATGGTTACAGGACCATAGGGACGATAATTCGGATCAATAATCTCGGATAGCACATCCTCTTTAATCCCGCAAATTACCCCATTTGCCTTCAGCTCTTCCATAACCTCTTCATACTGAATGGCTACCCCACCCGGTTTTGGCGGCACAACAAAGATAAGTACCTTGGTCAGGGTTGGCAATACCTCTATCTGAAAACTGCCATCAATGTGAGAAACCCTTCTCCTTTTTCCAATTCGGATAGGAATATTCAATGCCTCGTTAACTGTCTTTTCTACTAATTGTTCATCAACCTCACCAAAATCATGGGTTTTAATATATGCCAATACCTCTTCACAGGATATTTTTCTTCCATTGCCAAGTGAAGGGCTTATGGTTAAAAAAAGTCCTGTTTCAGTATTCATAAACTCAAAGTGTCCATTCTGGTCAGAGCATATCCCAAAAGCAGGTTCCTTTCTTTTTAATTCTAACCATTTACCGATCACACCGAGCCGAAATATACGGATAAGGAACAAATTATCTTCCGACTCGGATCTATTCACTATCTGTGAATCTACCTCTGAAGGGGCAAGGTTAAGCAATCTGGCACCTATATCCCGTGCATCTAACAGGCTTGTTGCCCGCAGCAGCACGGAGAATGTCTTTTCTGCAAATATCCTGCTTGCCCTTTCATCAGGTTTTATTTCTTCTGTAATAGCAGCACGGCTTTCTAATATCTTCCCCAAAGGGTGTGTATAGCGAACATCTGTCACCGGCTGACTATTATTTATCTCAATCAGCTTTTCACCCATAGTAATCCTTGTTTTTGGGTAAACCTGAGCACAGACAACCTCTCCACCCTCTTTTAGATGAATATCTGTAACTACCTCTGATCCAGTCATACCAATCCTTTTGGCAATAATACCAGATAAAGCAGTTATCTCTCCACCGTAAATAAAACCATTATCTATATGAATATTTCTGGCAAAAACCGTGCTGTTTTCAATACTCTTTTCAACAATAACATCCCTTTTTGCCTGAATGTCTGCCTCACAAATAGAATGAACAGATATTTTTCCCTCAGCATAAATCTGTGCCGCCCCTTTTCCATGCACACTTCCCTTTATAATAATATCCCCGGCTGATTCAAGTGTACATGCCCCGACATTACCATCAATATTAATATCACCATCAGTCTTAATGGTAAACCCATCCTTAACCTCACCGGCAACGATTACTGTTCCCTTAAAAGAGATATCGCCTGTCGTGTTATCCACATCACCAGACACCTCCAGCATCTCATCCACAAAGATACTATTGCCCTTCCAATGCACCTTGCCCTTTTCTAAGGCAAATACGCTTATCCCATCATTTGTAATAAAAGTATTCCTACCAGAGGTAATGGTAATATTCCTTCCATGTAAGGGTGGGATAATTTCTCCAGTTACTTTTATCCCTGATTTACCAATGGTTGGTGGCCTTTTCACGGCTAAAAGCTGTCCGGGAAAAACATCTATCTCCCTGTCCTCTGGATAAGAACCAAATCGATAGATAAAGGAAGCATCCTTGCCCTTAGTTGGCGGTAGTCCTTTGGCTATTAATAATGGTTTATCTGTAGCCCCATCCTTTAATGCATCCTGAATAACACTAACAAGAATGTCCTGTATCCTTAGTTCTGTCAAGGCATTAACTATTTCCTTCAGTTCAGGCATCCCATCCTTTGTATGGACAGGATTTATCCCTGTCTGGCTGTTGATAACAAGATATGCCCTTGTTTCATCCTCTGAAAGCTCTATTCTTATACGATCATTTAATGCTGAAAATATTTTCTTTTCCAAAATCTGCACCACCAGTTGTCATTGTTGCGTAACTACTCAGCCCCTTGCCGAAAGTGTATCTTTCACCGCTTTTTTGTGCCTTGTCATCTTCGGCTTCTGATTAATTTTTTAGAGATGCCCTGTATTAATTTCTGAAATAAGGATTATTTTAATAACTTCCTCTTTACAACCTAATAATTGACAGATTCAAACTCAAGATTGTCTAATATTTCACCTTCCTTAAGGGTAAGGGATTCGGTAATCCGTCGATTAGCCATAGCCAATTCATAGGTTGAATCAATCTCCAGTGCTTTGTCAAAACATGCAATGGCTTCCTCTTTTTGCCCTAAACAGCTATAGCAAATTCCCATATTTCCATAACTCTGGGCATGATTTTTGTCTTTAGTCAAAACTGCCTTAAATCCCTCCAAAGCCTTTTTCCATTCACCTTTTTCCATACAGGCAAAAGCATGGTCAAATATATCATTAGCCTCAAAATATGTTTCCATATCAATACCATTGTTTTTTTCACCATTTGCTCTACTCTTTTGATAAAGTCCCGGGACTGTTTAACCATGTAATCCTCTGACTTATCTATGGCTAAAACCTCCCTGAATGATTTTACTGCATTTTTAATGTCAAATTTTTTCTGATAAGCAATCCCCATATTAAAATGGGCTTCAGCAAGATAAGGGAAAATTTCAACAGATTTTTCAAAATACCTTATAGCTTCATCGTGGTTAGCCTTGAACGCATATACAACCCCCAATCCAAAACATATCATATAATTTTCTCTTAAATGTTTGTTTTTCAGGTCAATGAGAATGTCTTGTGCTTTTTTAATATCCCCTTCTTCGGCTATAGCCAAAGCTTGGTTGACAATATCTTCAATCTCAGGATTAATTTCTGCAATAAAGTGTTTCTTTGGAGATTCTTTGATTTTAGCCAAACGATATTCTCTGATTTCTTCAAGATATTAGCATCCTTCACACTTCTGGTTACCAATTTTAGCACAACACAAAGAGCAGATAAATTTATCCTCATATTGCTTACATATTCGCCTACCCTTATCTTTTCTACACATTTCACACTTTATTTTCATAAGAACCTCCATTGCTTAATGAGTTAAAAAGCCCGAACTGCACGCACTCTATAGGCAAAAGTAAGAAAAAAATTCCAGATGTAGGGGTTTGATTCATCTAACCCTTTCCATCTCAGCCCGGATAACCGAAAAGGTATGTCACACGGCAGGGGGAAGGGGGGGCTATAAAAATCCGTTGCATTTTTCCTTATCCCCCGCTGGCGGGGGCAGGGGGTGGATTCTCCTCTTTCTCCATATCCTCTCTTTCCTCAATCTCCTCTATAGCAATCTCAATAGCCTTTCCCACACCTTCAATAGCCGTTAATATAT